>Ga0153952_1000004_pt1 | contig 51907 bp, 39 predicted proteins | sample TSNJ036MetaG_FD_104746 | JGI IMG/M metagenome (GOLD analysis project Ga0153952, IMG submission 104746) | Attine ant fungus gardens microbial communities from New Jersey, USA - TSNJ036 MetaG | ecosystem: Host-associated > Fungi > Mycelium > Unclassified | place: USA: New Jersey, Wharton State... | reverse complement strand
CATGGTATAACGGCTGTCGAAATTGTCCAGGCAGTCGATCAGGATATCCGCGCCCTGGGATAGTTGTGAAATATTTTCATCCGTCACCCGCTCCTGCACAGGTACAACCTGCATTTCCGGGTTCACCCCATGCAGCGTGATAGCTGCGGATACGGCTTTGTTCACACCGATCCTCCCATCGCCATGCAAAATCTGGCGGTTTAAATTGCTGATGTCAACAACATCCATATCACAGATAATCAGCTTACCCACACCTGCTGCCGCAAGGTAATAGGCAACTGGGGAGCCCAATCCGCCGGCCCCTACCTGGAATACGGTTGCCCGTTGAAGCTTTTCCTGCCCCAGGGGGCCCCAATCATCAATCATGAGTTGGCGTGCGTATCGTTCCTGATTGTATATCATCGACTTTCCTCCTTGTTCATAACCCAGTTGCCGCAGTTAAAAATCTGCTGTGGATTCATAATGGCCTGGATTCGCTCCATCAAGTCCAACGATCCCTCCGGCATCAGGGACAGATGCTTTTGCTGCGTTTCATAGGGTGCTTTCCATTCAATTCCACCCAAACGTTCAATGGCGTCCGTAGCCTCCTTCATCGCTTTTTGTGTGAGCGCGATACTTGCGGGGTCAGCTCGGTTAAAGGGGTACATAATGTTGTAAATAACGCTGTGTCCCATTCCCACATTTCGTATTGTGTACAGTGGTCCGAAAAAACCATAGTTTTGGGCAATCTCCAGACCTTCCTTGTAAAAGGCTGGGATGGAATCGATCGGGAAATTTCCACCAATATATCCGCATCCGCCCCCTTTTTTTGCGTCCACTGCGTCATCGATCCCATATTTGGGCTCCATCAACTGTTGGCTGATGTATTTTTCCGGCAACAGGCTTTGCTCAACCGGTAGGACGCTGCGGCCACGCTGTGTCCATTCAGAAAACATCTCATTAAAGATTGCCCTTTTTTCTTCTATCTCGCCCGCATCTTCCCCTGTCAGGAAAAGGTGCAGCAGTGTCATTGGCAATCGGGACTCTTTCTGAATCATAGCAAAGAAAAGAACATCCTCCACAAGCCCCGATGTAGTTGCATGCCGAATGATTCCCGGGATGTCGTCAGGGCTTTCCACCTTAAAAATTGCCATGCCCCGGGCCTTATGTTTTGGGTAGAGCTTCACGGATAGCTTCGTCACGACCCCCGTTGTTCCAAACCAGTAGGTAAATAGGTTGGTGAGATCCGGGGTGGGGATCCGGGTGTACCAATCGAGGCCGGCCGCACCGGACGCAAGAGTCGTTGCCTCTCCGCTTGCAAGAACCACTTCCATTTCATTGATCATATCCGAGTGTGGGCCATACCGGGAGAGATGCCCAGAACCATAAATCAACAGGTTTCCACAAATAGTCGCGGAAGGCGGGGCATCCGGTACAGATATCCGCAGACGCGGATGCCGCCGGCTTAAGTATCCCATGAGTTGGCCCACCGTTACGCCAGCCTCAATCGTTGCATACCGATCCGTCTCATTTACCTGAAGAATGCGATCCATCCGCCGCAAATCCAGGACAATGCCTCCATGCAACGGCACAGTCAGATCCGCGAGAGACAAACCCGCACCCACTGGAATTAACGGGATAGCAGCAGATGCTGCAAGCCGGACAATCTCTTGAATCTGCTGTGTGTTTTCGGGAAGCACGAGATAATCGACCTCTCCTACACGGAAACCCGCAGGGATACGGCTGTAAATATATTTTGCTTCCGGGCTGTCGAAAACACCTTTATCGCCGCAGATATCCACGAGCAACCTACGCATTTCAGTTTGGTCCATTGCGATTCACCTCATCGTCATGAATGGAATGAAAATACTCCAATGGGTCAGGAAACGCCGGAGGCGCACAGGATAACCGCATATCCGGCGTATCCCCAATAACCTTTGTCAGCTCCAGCCACGCAGCGCTTAACTCTCCCAAATATTCCGCTGACTGTCCATATGGCACTTCACCGGCCTCAATATCACCGGCCATTTCGTCCAGTGCTTTGGCAATTGCAGCAGGCCATTCTTGCCTTGCGATCTGGGCAAGGCTTGGCGCCAGTTGCGGGGTAAATGTGATTGCTGTGGGCTTCTTATACTGCAAAAAGGCCGATTTCCGGTTGCGGAAAGATGTTTCTTGCAGGTTTTCCTCTATGGAAAAGCTGTCGGCCCATACAACAGGACCATGGGTGTTGAGCAGGCTTATGCTCCCGGATTCCGAACCGACTGTGAGCCGATGCATAGCAAGATAGTGGTTGTCAAATTGCTTGGAGTCTATAAAGTTTTGCAGGTGGAATGTAACGGGCACTCCCTGTAGAACCCCTTGCAGGCACATGAAGGGAAACAATTCCCCACGGTGCGCCTGGAGACACGCTTCGTTCCACGACATAGGCGGGGTGTAAGCAAACTCTTTGACCCCGCCCAGTATTCGCGCAATGATGTCAAGCAGAGAATAGGTAGTCTGGGGCGCGGCTGTGGCTGCAATATACAGTGGTGCGCCGCTATGTTTCACCATTTTCTGCGCATAATCGATAAATGTGCGAATAGGCTCCACATTGACATAATGGCTGTTGACATGGAAGCGGACGCCCTTGCGGGTTGCGACGCGAAGGCTCTCCTCAATATCCCGTCCATGCAGAGGATGCTCCTGTATGACATGGATGCCTTTCTCCAACAACTCTCTAGCTATAAAAGACCCATCGCCTCCTGCAATCGTGCTGCGTATCGCCACACAGGCAATATCAACCGTATCGGGGATTTCTTTTACAGTTTGGTAAGCCGGAACGCCAAATTCCCGAGCGAACAGTTTTGTTCGCTCGCTTCCTTTACCCATGATACCTGCCAGAGAAAAGCGGCTATTGCGCAAAAAGGATGATAAATACACCTGTCCATATGCCGTACCGCATACTACGACCTTATAGCGCCTCATAGCTCTCCTCCCTGTGTGGGCAGCCCATGCTGTCTTCGGCCGCGCCGGTTGCGCCCCCTTTGCGTCTGGCCCGACCCGTAGGCCTGTTTCTGGCCGTCTGAAAGATACGCATTTAGCTGCCTGACTGACGTGTGCTCAAACAGGGAGACAATATCCACTTGCCTTCCCAACTGCTTTTCAATCTGCCCCTGCAGTCGCATGATATGAAGGGAGTCCGCTCCCAGGTCGAAAAAGTTTTCTTCCGGCCCAATGTATTCCAGATTCAGTATTTCGCATAGCATGGAGGCAATTATCTGCTCCGGGGCAGTCATAGGCTGGCGATGGCCAGCGGCGTTTGCATTGGGCTGCATGTCGATCACCAATTTTTTACTATCAATTTTTCCATTCGGCGTCAAAGGGATTTCGTCAATGATTTGGATATGCTGTGGTATCATATACCGCGGCAGTTTGCAGTGAAGAGATTCTCTCAGAACTTCTTCTCCGAACGGCTCTGTCCCATCCCCTACAACAAATGCCGCCAAGTCTTGGTGTTGCTTTTCGCCGGTGACGGAAACCACGGCCTGGCGCACCCCTGCACAGGATTCTATGGCGGCTGATACTTCTCCCAGTTCAATGCGGTACCCCCGGATTTTGACCTGGCTATCCTCTCGGCCGATAATTTCAATTGTGCCGCCTGGCAAATACCGGCCGATATCTCCAGTTCGATACAGTCGCTCCCCGCTTCCAGGATGAGTTGAAAAGCTGGACTGTGTTTTCGCATCGTCCTTCCAATACCCTTTGGCCAAACCGATACCGCCGATATAGATCTCACCAGGGACATAATCTGGCGTCATTTCCATCCGTGCATTCAGTACCTGGACAGTTTGGTTGTGCAGTGGGTACCCATAAGGGATGCTGCTCCAACTGGCTTCCACCTCATGGATGGGATAATAAATCGACCAGATGGAAGCTTCCGTGGCGCCTCCCAGACTGAAAATCGCGGGGTCCCCAACGCTCAATCTCCTGATGCTATCAGGAAGCTGCAGAGGAATAAAGTCGCCGCTGAGCAGAATTGCCCGTAACGCCTTAGGCAACGGCTGACCACGTTCTGTCAGCGCCTGCATTAACGCTGGAACTGTATTCCAAATACTTACTTCGTGTTGGGCAAGGAGCTCCAGCCAGTGTGCCGGATCCCGTTCCCTCACTGCGTCCGGCATTACAATCGCGCCGCCGCAGGCAAGGGGTCCGAAGATATCATAAACCGACAAATCGAAGTTTAAATTGGACAATGCTATGGTTCTGTCACTTTCTTGCAGTTGCAACTGTTGGTTAACTTCCAATATTGTGTTTACAACGCCTTTGTGATCAATCATCACCCCTTTTGGGGTTCCTGTGGAGCCGGATGTGAAGATAACATATGCCAGATCGTCAGCTTCTTGGCGGGGCCCCGGGACCGTAGCGGGCGCTGTATCATCCCGCGAATCCCTGACAGCCATTACCCGAACCGTATCTGGCCAAGTGAGGCTATCCACAAGGTCGGGTTGGGTCAGAGCAACTCGCACCTCCCCGTTGGCCAACAAATAATGCAGTCTCTCTTCTGGGGTTGAGGGGTCAATTGGAAGATATGCAGCTCCGGCAAACAGTATTGCCATAACGCCCACTACCTGCTCCCAGCCCTTTTGCATGACAACAGCCACAAGTGTGTTGGGGGTGACATTCTCTTGCAATAACCATTCCGATAGACTCCAAGCGGCTGAAAACACATCCCGGTAGCGTAGGGTTTTCCCAGAGGCGATTATGGCGATGTTTTCTGGTTTGCAAATCGCTTGTTCCGCGAACAATTCGTGCAGCAACCGCTGAGATGTATCGCTCCTTGACTCCAGGGCTTTTCTCTCTTGTTGCTGTCGGGCAGGGAGTGGCACTTCAATTCGGGTTTCCCATAGCCGGCTTGAAGATGCGAGCTTTTCCAGTAAGGAGCAATACTCGGCAAATACCGTATCTATAAATCCGGCGGGGAACAGCTGTGCAACATAATCCCAGTTCAAAACCAGGCTGCCATTGTTTTCATATACTTGATGATCAAGCCACACTTGCGGCGTTTGTGTAATGTTGTATACGAGCTCTCCCATACGGGTGATTCCCGAGCCATCGCTGCCGCCATCCGAAAGACCAAGAGCGCTTGTGAATACAACGGGCATTACAGCGCTTCCAGGCGTCATGCCATTGGCCCGGGTGTATTCCCGGATTGCAGAGACCCCGCCAAACGTGGCATGGCTTAAATCTGACCATAGTTGTTCTTGAATTTGCTTGGCGCATTGGGCGAATGTCATGTCCGTTCCGGTATCGATCTCCAACAATGTCAATGAGGTGAAATCGCCGATAATATCCATTACCTGCGGATGGAGTTCCAGCCGGTTAAACAGAGTCAGGTTAATTGTGAAATGCTGAGATTTGCTGTATCGGCCCAAGACATACGAAAACGCTGTGAGCAATAGAGCGGAAGGAGTCACGGACAACTCCTGTGCTTTTCCCTTCACTTGGTCCCATTGATAGCGGGGGAGAGTCATGTCTAGCCGGGAAAAGCGGTTTGAGCCCTCCCCATCTCCGGCGTTGCGAACGGGGAGCCCAGGCGCGGCAGGCAACGTGGCCGCTCTTTCCAACCAGTACTCCCGGTCTTTTTGATATTGCGCCGTATTCTCCAATTCCAGCTTGGTATTCACATAATCCCTGAATGTCAATGCCAATTGCGGCAGTTCCATATCCGGGTCGTCATAAATTCTGGCCCATTCATCAAATAGAAATAACATCGAACTGCCGTCAAAGATCAGATTGTCAAAGCTCACCAGCAGGCGCACCATGTCTTCCCCATAAATAACCGCGCGAATTTCAAAGGGCGGCCATTTATGAATAGATAGCACCTGATGCGACAACTCCTCCCGAATGGAAAGAAGTGCTTCCGATGCGGCGTCAGCAGGCTGTTCACGAAGATCGAGCACCTGTATTTGGTAGGGTTCAACCGCATTCATGACAGATTGCGTCTGTCCGCTGATGGTTACCCGCATCATGTCATGCCGCTGGATTAATCGGTTCCAGCTATCCTCCAGCTTCCGGACATCCAATTGCCGCCGTTCAATTTCAAAATAACTGTGCGTAGACACTTTCCCCAGTTCAAATGCCCCTGTTCGCCCAAGCCAATACGCTTGCTGGACTTCAGTAAGCGGGAACGGTGCGTATCGGCGATTTGGATCGGGACAAACCACCGGCAGGTAATTCCGCGCGTCATTTGTGGACGTCATTGCCTGGATATGTACCGCCAGCCGCTCCACGGTGGGGTTCTGGAAAATATCTCGCAGCGATACTTCAGTGCCAAACCTATCACGTATTTTTCCGATCATCACCGTGCCCAGCAACGAATCCCCGCCCAATTCAAAGAAGCTTGCGCGCATACTGATTGCATCAAGCCGCAGAAGGTCCCTCCAAATTGAACACAGCGCAGACTCTGTTTCATTTTCGGCGGGGCGTTGCTCATTTTCCTGCTCTTGTGGCGCCTGGGCTCCATACTTTTGCAGCATGGAGCGGGCCACCTTGCCATTTGTATTCAGGGGCATGTATCCCAAAGCGACTACTTTTGAGGGAACCATGTAATCGGGCAGATACTGGCCGGCGAAATGAAGAACATCCTTCACCGCGGGCTTGTCCAGAACGCTCTGCGCGACAAGAATCGTTGCTCCCAACAGCGCCAGCTGCGCATGATATCCCGGCAATGCACCAGCCGCATATCCGGCCTCTTCCAACAGCATTACCCATTCACCGTGAGGGAGAAGGCTCGTATTGCTTCCGGACCGTTTGTCCACGAGCCCGGAAAAACCTGCCTCCGCCACCGCAGCCGTTAATAGCTGGAGCTTACTATCAAACGTGTTTTCCATAACCAATAACAATCCGTTGCTGTGCAAAAAGCGATGCAGGCAGGATAGCGCGAACGGAAGGTTACTGCAACGGTGCAGGGCGTTGGCCGCAATAACCAGATCATATTGTTCGTCTCCATCAACAAGGGGAAGATCATCATTCTCCAAGTTGAGCAATTCAAAGGAAACATTCTCAAAAGTCTCAAGCCGTTCCTGCGCTTTCCCAATAAAGAATGGCGATGCGTCCGATACGGTATAATCGACCATGCACCCACGATCGTGCAGCAATTCCAACGCTGCTTGCGCGAACGTGCCCGTCCTGGCGCCGACCTCCAGTATCCGAATAGACGTTTTTCTTTTCACAAGGCTTTCGATGCAGTCCAAAAACAGGGCCTGTACCCTTTGTGCTCCCGGGAGCTGCGCCGCCAAGGATTCGGGTGTATGTTCCAGCGGCCCGTTCCCATAGAACAACTCAAACGGCTCTTTTTGCCCGCATATCACCTCTGGTATTTTTGCAGTCAAGTGTCGGATGCTTTGCCTAAGTTCAGCCCCAGCCTGTTCCTCTTTGCCATAGGGCGCCCTTACCGGTTCGCGGAGCAACCGATAACCAGTTGCCGCGTCTACTGCAAGGATTCCCTCCTCTGTGAGAAAATCCAGCCACATCTGAAGCAATCGCTCATACTCACCCACAACTGCCATACGTTGTTGAATTTCTTCTGGACGATGCCAGGTATCCGGGGCTTGGAAGATTTGGGACTTTTGTAAAACGTCTAATATGATTTCAGCTGCGAATTTGTCCATTCCCAGGTTATAGGCCTGGACCAAATCCAGCTCTTCTTCAGACGGGAGGTTTGTTGTTTGCGCGCAAATCTCTTCCAGAACACACGCGAAAGCATCTGTCTGGGCCTTGGAAAAGTCCTGGCGCTTGGGCGTGAAATACCCAATGATTTGTTGGTCTGCATTGCCTTGCGCAATCACCGCTGCAGAGTCCTGAACCTGTGGGTGGCGGCTTAGAACTGCCTCAATTTCCCCGAGTTCGATTCTGTGTCCGCCAATTTTCACTTGTTGATCACGGCGGCCCAGAAACTCAATACAGCCGTCCGGCAGATACCGCCCGTAGTCCCCAGTTCTGTATAGCGATTCTCCTGTATAAGGATGCTTTACAAAGCAATCACCGGTACGTTCCGGATCGTTTAAATACCCCATCGCGACACCGACACCGCCAATATACAGCTCTCCCGGCACATAATCCGGGCAGTCGGCCATTGATTCGTTTAGAATATAAAACGCCTGGTTATCCATGGGGAAGCCATAGGGAATACTGGTCCACTGCGGGTCAATTTTCCGGATGGGATATAAAATAGACCATATAGAAGCCTCTGTTGCGCCGCCCAGGCTGATAATCTGCGCTTCCGGCAATTCCTGCAGCAATGTGTCTGCAAGGCCCAGCGGTATCCAGTCACCGCTCAAAAGAAGCAGCCGAAGGCTCGTTGGCAGCGCCCGCCCCTTGCCGTTAAGATAAGTCGCATACATTTCCATCAACGCAGGTACCGTGTTCCAGACGGTTATCTTGTGCTTGTCTACAAGGGATTCCCATGCCGCAGGATCCTTTTGCGTTTCCTCTGTGGGGAAAACAATAGAACCTCCCGCGCAAAGCATCCCAAAAATGTCATAGACGGAAAGATCAAAATTTAGGTGTGATAGCGCCAACACCCTATCCTGGTCGCCTACATTGAAGCGGCGGTTAACATCCAAAATCGTGTTTACCGCGCTGCAGTGTGATATCATGACCCCCTTGGGCTTGCCAGTCGAACCGGAGGTGTAAATGACATAAGCCAGGTCATCCGGTTGTGGCTGCAGGGCGACAGGGCCAGTGGCCGGCAACTCTAAGCGCTGTTCCATAAAAACGCTCACACACGGTGTCTTTGTCTCATGCCCGCAGTCCTTCCTGGTCAGCAGGAATTTCGCTCCGCTTGCCAGCAGGATTTCCTCAATCCTTCCACCGGGGAGCGCAATATCCAGGGGGAGATACGCGCATCCGGCAACCATTACCCCCAGAACAGCCGAAACCTGCTCGGGGCCCTTTGGTAAGAGTATCGCAACAATATCGCTCTTTCGCGCTCCTGCCTGTACAAGAAGTTCACCCACTCCACGGCCTTGATCGGCCAACTCTCCGTAAGTAACAGTCCGTTGTTCCTGCAGCAGAGCAGCCCGTTCCGGAGCAGCTGCTGCATGTTTAAAAAACAGCTCATGCAACAGCATTTCAGGGACTGCTTGCTGTGCATGGTTGATTTCCAATCGCTGCTTAGACTGCCGCTCCGGAATACAGACTGGATCGGCGGCCTGCCACACGCCGCCGCCATCCGCCAGATCGGCAAGCAGCTGATGATACGCTGTAAACATATCATCAAGCATCTCTGGGATAAAGACCTCCTCGACAGTATCCCAATTGTAGGTCAGAGCCCCATCATTCTCAAAAATTTGGAAGTCGATCCAAACCTGGGGCGTTTGCGAAATCCCATACACAAGCTTCGGTTCAAATTCCGCAGGCACGTCAATGGTGGAACCGCCACCTCCCGATTGTGTGCTATAAGGGAGCACGCTGGTAAAGACAACGGGGATTGTATCATGGACCTGCCCGCTGTGTTTTGCCTTCATCCGCAACACCTCAACCCCTGAAACCGCACTGTTTTCCATGTCCTCCCAGAACGCAGCCTGGATATTCCGGGCGTTGTCGAGAAAGCTGTGTTTGGGATTGATCTGAACGCCCAAAGCGATCAACGAGGTGAAATCCCCGACAATTTCGTTCACCTGCGGGTGGAACGGCTTGCGGTTAAACAATGTCATCATCAGGGAGAACTCATCTTGCCCACACCATTTGCGCACTATGTATGCAAACGCCCCAAGCAGCAATCCGGATGCGGTTAATCCGTTTCCTGCGGCCAGTTTTTTCAGCACACCCCAAACCTCCTGGGGCAAAGTCTCCTTTTTGCGGATAAAAATTGGGTTGGCAATCGACTGCGGATCGCACGCCAGTGGAAGCGGCGGCGCCGATGGCAATCGTTGGACCTTATACTCCCAGTAAGCAAGAGCCTGCTGATATTCTGCGCTCTGTTTGGTCTGCGCGTCCTGCTGGATATAGTCCAGGAACGTATAGGACAACGTCGGCAAAGCTTGGCCGCCATCCATATAATAGGCATACAGGTCTTTCAGCAGGATATTGAAGCTGTATCCGTCCGCAACAAGCATATCCAGGCTGATATGGAGCTGCATCCATTGCTGATCCAGCTGAAACGCGCGTATCGCATATAAAGGGCCGGATACGCTATTATGCACGGCATGGGATAGTTCCTCGCGGCTGACACGCAATTGCCGGGTTCTCTCTTCATCATCCATCGCCCGGCAGTCAGTGAGCACTATCTCATATGGCGGGTAATTTGGAAGAACCCTTTGCCGTCCTTGTTCCGAGAAAACGGCCCGCAGCATCTCATGGCGTTCGATCAGCCTGTTCACCGCGCTGTTCAGCCTGCTAATATCTACATCCTTTACATTGACTTCCACATACAGATGACAGGAGACACCTCCCAACGCAAACTGGTTTCCGCGCCCTACCCAATACGCATGCTGCACATCCGTCAGCGCAAAATCCGATGCCGCCTCTTGCGCCTTCGGAGAGGTCTGCTTCTCCTCATTCGGGTCCGGGTCCGGATCCGGTGAACGCATCGCAATTATCAGATTTGCAAGCTTACGGATCGTACGACAGTTCAAAAATTCCTTAAATGGAATTTCAATATCGAACTCCTTTTTGAGGGTTGCTCGCAGGCTAACAATAATCAGAGAATCCAACCCTAAATCCAGCAGGTTTTCATCAATATCGATTCCCTCATACTCTTCAATCATGACAGCCTGGCCGACATGCATTTGAATCGCACGGACCGTCTGGTCGAAATCAGAAGAATCTGGCGCGGCTGTTATTTCTATCTTATGCGGGGAAGGCATGGCAAGCGCTTGCCGTGCGCCAAACTCATTCTCGCCGGTATCGGCTGCAGACGTTTGCACATCGCCCAAAAGCGCAGCCAAAGTGCGAATGGTCCTGCAATTCAAAAACTCTTTATATGGCACCTCCAGACCGAATTCATTTTTTAGACTCGTGCGAAGGTTGAGAACAACCAAAGAATCAAGACCCAGATCAAGCAGATTTGCGTCTATATCGATATCCGCATAATCCTGTATCCACACAGCTTGCCCGACAAGCCGCTGGATGCGGAGGATAATGTCTGAAGGTTTCTTTTCTGCAATCGTCCGACCACCCGCTGTGCGGGGGCCAGACTGCGCCTGTTCCTGGACAAAATAACGTTTCGCTTTATTCGGGGCCGCTTCTGCATAGCGTTCCACGACAAAGTTGGCGAACCCTTGCTGGACGTTATCCATGCCCAAAAACACAGACAACGCCTGCAGCGCGTCTTCGCTTTGCATTAACCCAATACCCTGTTCCAGCAACCGGCGCAGGGCTTTTTCCCCCATTTGGTCCCGCATACCGCCTGCGTCCCAAAGGCCCCAATTCACGGACAAAATTCTTTGACCGGCGTTGCCGTAGAAGCATGCAAGGGAATCCATAACCGCATTGGCCGCCGCATAATTTGCTTGCCCGGCAGTGCCGACCATGGATGCAATGGAAGAATAGAGCACAACAAAATCAACCGGCTTGTGTTGAAGCGCTTGGCATAGAGCCCAGGCCCCCTGCACTTTTGGCTGGTATACATTGGCGTATTGTTCCCAAGTCTGCTGGTATATGGGGGCGTCCTGGATTGCCCCTGCTAGATGGAATGCGCCGGCCACTGGCGCCAGCTCTCTGTGGATTTCATCAATGACGTTTCGTAGCTGCTCTTCATTGGCGATGTCGCAGTTATATGGCCTGCATTTAACACCTGCGGGCAGACTGGAATGCAGCTCTGAGAGATCCGCCTGCTGCGCGCCTCTGCTAATCAGTGCGATGTACCCTGCGCCTTGATCCGCAAGCCATTGCGCCAGGACCACACCCAGCCCCCCTGCGCCGCCTGTGATCACATAGCAGCCGTTGCCTCGTATAGGAGTTGTGCCCACAGAGACTACCGGCAGGCTATTTTTGACGAGCCTCTGGCAGTACACCTGAGAATCTCGTATAGCAAAAAACGGTGTTCCGGCGTATCCTCCGTGGATGATATCCTGGAGTATTTGCGCAGTACGGTCATTGGGGACCGCAATATCCACAATGCCACCCAGCTGCTCCGGAATTTCTTTGAGGAGAACGCGAGACAGTCCCCAAACAGATGCCTGTTCCATTCCATTTGGGATCTCACTGCCGTCCACGGCTTGGCTGTTTTGTGTAATCATCCAGATGGGGCTCCCGGCGATGGAAGCGTGTTCTAAAGCCGTCTGCGCCAGAAACAGCCCGGCTCCGTACCCATGTCGCTGTGTGAGAAGACTGGGTCCACTGGCCCAGTCCATTGTGCCCATGGTAATGGGCCAGAAGTTTACAATGCAGGCAATGGGCTGCCCAATATCATCAAACAGAGCATGATAATCAGCCTGGCATTCAGGCCGGATATAATAGATGTTATTATCCTTCTTGAAGGATTCTCCCGCATACACATAAAAACATGTGTCACCCTGCGCCTCCAAAGAGGTTCCAAACCATTCCGCAGCCTCATCTTGATCCGCGAAAACCACCCATCGTTTGGTTATGGGGTGAGGTTCCGACTGACGATGGACAATTTCCCAGTCATAGCGCAGGGCAGACGGACTATCGTCCGCATCAATCGGAACGGTTGCAGGCCCCGCAACGGGCTCAGCTTGCACTAGATGGATCCCCTGTGCATATGCTGCAACCGCCCCTTCCGCCTCCACCAGATGGTAGTCGCCCGTGAGGGTCCTCCCGTCATCAGACAGATATGCGACCGAGGCAGTACAATACGTTTCACCCACCGGCGCCTTCTGGATGGACAAACAGTCAAATCCAGCAAAGACGTAACTGCTTTGCGGAACTCTTTTGTCTAGGAGCAGCATCTGTGCGCATGCATCCATGATATTCGGCGCAAACCCTGTGGCCTGCCTGTTTTTGCTTGGCTCAAACCACGCCTTCACGCCATTAGAATCAACGCATGTCTTTTTCACAACCTGAAAGCTTGGCCCAAACTCCAAACCCGCGCGTTGCAGCCCCGCATAAAACGCTGCGCCAGACTGTACATTGCCCTGGGAAGTCTGTATATCGATCACTTCCGGCTTTACTGAACGGTCGCGGCTGGGCTCCGCATATCCGCTGAGATGCTTTGTCCATTCGATATCTTCCCGTTTCCGTCCAGGAGAATAAACCTGGGAATAGAGGTCGTACTGAAGCTCCTCACCTGACTGTGAAATGTACACCTGCAGAACCGCTTCTTCTCCTTTTTCCAGAACAAGATGCTGCTGGATACGCAAGTCTTTGAGGCAAAATGCGTTGTTCCCATATTGGAAAGCTGTGCAGGTATGGATCATGGCCACCATGACTATTCCGGGGAACATAGGCTTTCCGTTTACTTTATGATCCTGCAAATAGGGAGAATCCCACCCGCACCGGAATTCATAAGCCGATTTATGAAATGGACTCGATATAAGCTGCGGCTGGAACGGGTTGAATTCTTGTAACGGGAGCTGCGTATTTGACGCTGGGTACCAGTAGCTCTTCCGCTGGAAAGGATACGTTGGCAACGGAATTTTCCGCCCATCATAAAGAGGGGTGGGGAAATCCCATCCGCTCACAAACAGCGAGGCGATGCATTGCTTAATGGAGGCATCCTGCTCATCCCGCCTCTGTGAGGCGATGCAAGTGGCAGGCTTTCCCCGCAGTATTTGCTTCACAAACCCGGTCAACACCGGATGGGGGCCGACCTCCAGGTAAAAGGACACACCGCTCTCATACATCGTGTCGATACTGTTGGCGAAATACACCGGCTTAAGCATATGCGCACACCAATATTCAGCATTACACAAGGCTTCAGCATCCACATAGGCGCCGGTAACGTTGGATACCAATGGGATTTTGGGCGCATGAAATGATACGGTTTCCACAACCTGCCGGTATGCGTCAACTGCAGGTTGTAACAGAGTTGAATGAAAGGCGTGGGAAACCCGAAGTCGCGAACAGGTTCCACCGGCGTCCTGTATTGCCTTTTCGATTCGGGCAATCTGCTCAACCGGTCCGCTGATAACCGTGTTGACAGGCGAATTGACTGCAGCGATTGAGACGGTCAGCGCTTCCTGTTTGCCGATTATTACCTGGGCCTGCTCCAAAGGCATATTGACCGCCAGCATAGCCCCATTTTGCGGCAAACTCTGGATATGGCTGCCTCTTGCACAGATCATCTTCAGCGCATCCTCTAAACTAAAAACGCCGGCAATACACGCCGCGGTATATTCTCCCACACTATGCCCGGCAACCACACTCGGCTCCACACCCCAGGAGCGCCAGAGCATGGCAAGAGCATATTCAAATGCGAACAATACCGGCTGCGTATATTGCGTTTGCTGTAACAGCTGCGGCTGTTGCTCGTGATAAAGCAAATCCACAATCGACCGGTCCATATATTCTTTCGCAATCGCGTCACACTGCAACAACGCATTGTGAAACACTGGCTCCCGTTCATATAATTGCCGCCCCATATCCGGATACTGGGAACCTTGTCCGGTAAATAGAAATGCAAGTTTTCGTTCCTCCACGGGCTTGCGGACACCGCGATAATAGACCTCGGGGGTTCTGCTTTGCACATCCTGCTTTAAAATGGCGCTCGCTTCTCGATTGCTTTGCGCCACGATAGCCATACGGTGTGCAAAACGGGCGCGGCCAACATTTGCCGTATAGCAGGTATTGATATATGGTACTTCCCCATTTCGGAAGTGCTTTACGAACCGCTCTTCCATCTGCGCCAGGGCGGATGCGCTTTTAGCTGACAGCATAAAGACTGCGGGTTCATCACAAGCCTGCGTTTCACCAGCTGGACAATAATCTTCAACAACGACATGAGCGTTGACACCGCCAAACCCGAATGAACTGACCCCTGCCAGACGGGGCTGCCCGCTCTTTCTTTTCCAATCCATTGTTTCAAGCGGCAGTACCGCCGGAATATCCGCTAGAGATATTCTGGGATTGAGTTCCTGGAAATGTAGATGAGGCGGTATTTGCCCATGCTGCATGCACAGAATAACCTTGATCAGGCCAGCAACGCCTGCCGCGATCTCCAAGTGACCAATATTTGTTTTTACCGTACCCACGACCAGTGGATTAGAAGCATCCCGCCCTTCCGCCATAGCCGAGCGGATGCCATCCATTTCAACCGGGTCACCCACGGCTGTGCCAGTTCCATGCGCTTCGATGTATTGGACATCACAAGGCCTTACCCCGGCATTTTTAAGCGCCTGCCTAATGACTTGGCCTTGCGCCGCGCTACTGGGTGCGGATATCCCGTTGCTACGCCCGACATGATTTACGCCGGAGCCCCTGAGCACGCAAAGGAAATGGTTCTTGTCGCGTATGGCATCGTCCAACCTCTTGAGAATTACAACGCCACAGCCCTCCGCACGGACGAAACCGTTGGCGGAGGCGTCAAACGCCTTGCATTTTCCGTCCGGTGACAACATCTTTGCCTTTGAGAAGCAAATAGACATTTCGGGGGAGACAATGGCGTTTACCCCGCCGGCGATGGCCATATTGCATTCATGGGCCGTCAAGCTTTGGCAAGCCATGTGGATACTGACCAATGCGGAAGAACACGCCGTATCAATAGAGATGCTGGGACCTTGGAGCCCCAAAACATAGGAAATCCGATTGGACACAATACTGGAATAACTGCCTGTTGAGGCATAAAAATCAAGGCGTGAAAAATCTTCAAAATAGCGTCGGGTGTAATCGCATCCGCCCGCTCCCATAAACACGCCGGTGCTGCTTCCAGAAAGAGCGGGACCGCATTCACCGGCCGATTCTAGCGCCCTCCAGGCGACTTCCAGGGCAAGCCGCTGTTGCACATCCATACTTTGCGCTTCCCGCGGCGTGATGCCGAAATGGCCTGCGTCAAACAGATCAATATCACCCACAAACCCGCCGTGCTTTGTAATCATTTTTCCGGGAGCGGTTGCGTCTGCGTCAAACAACGCCTCCGCATCCCAGCGCTTCGCCGGGACTTCAGAAACCAAATTCTTACTTGCTTTAAGCGCTTCCCACAGTTTTTCCGGGCTGTCGCACCCTCCAGGGAACCTACAATCCATTCCGACTACCGCGATCGGCACGGCGTTTTTCTGTTCGGCAATTTTTGTGTCTCTTCCGGGAGCCTGTTGCAGCAAAAATGCAACCAGAGTATCAATTGTTGGGTAGCTAAAAGCAAGTGTGCTCGGTAATTCTCTTCCCAACAACGTTCCTAGTTCCAACAGGACACGCTCCATCGCTTTTGCGTAAACGCCCATCTCGCGCAGAGGCTTTGTGTGGTCTACCTGTTGTATGTCAATGCCGGCAACCTGCGCAATCTTTTCAGATAACCACTTGTTCAATTCCATTGCATTCAGCTCCACAGCCGTGAACCTCCCGTAACGTCAATTTGTTCGCTATAATTCGACTATACCAGTGCCAGATTCAACTTTTGTTTTCCAATATTAACATGCCTACTGTAAAACTATAGTTAGATATGGCTAATAAGGGAAGTATATCATGAAATATTTGGTAATTCTAGTAGAATTAAAATATTTTTTAGTTTTTTGACGTAATTTGTCGTATGGGTATGCATTATAAATAGTAGCGATGCAAGCGGAATCTTTCGCCCTTTGAACAGATGTAAATTCAGTAGAAATGGCCGCTTTTGTCGCATTTTCGGGTTGACGGCAACGCCAAAGAATGTTAAAGTAGGGTCAAGTGTATAGTTATCTTTAGCTAACTAATGTGGAGGGGGACGACATGCCCGAGGCTGTAGCGGTAAATAACATGACTGACTTTACCTCCGATCTGATCACCAGGCACGGCTTTATATGCCATGGGGAACAAAATATGCAACGACTGTTGGTTCCGGAAGAATTGGGGAACGGCTCATTCGAAATCAGGAGAGTAAGCGCTGATATTGATGTGGGAATTATCAATCTCGAATTAAAACGTCCCATTATTTCGTATTATGACGACTACCCGTGTACGTATGAAACAACGTATTGTCTCAGCGGGTCGATCTCATATGTTGAAACTGGGGTGATGAAGGGAAGCATTGGAAAAAATGAGATGGGTATCTACCTGCACCCGCATAGCAGGGGCATGACGATTTACCCTTCTGATCAAAAAATAGTAGCAGTCTCGTTAGTGGCCAATAATCGGTTTCACGAACAGCTGCCACACCGGGGCGAATTAAAAGACCTGGGAGAGCCCGGTGTAAAAACACTAATCGAACAGTTAATGCAGCCCAAAAAAGTCAGTACAAGAGTACATAATTACTTCAGCCAAGTGGTAGGAGACAATATCGATGATACACTGCTTGATGGCTACCTGGACGGCTTAGGGAAAACTCTGTTATCGATTTTGTGGCAGGAAAATGTATTACTGCCCTTGCGTGGAGTCAAATCCGAAAACATCAATGAATACGAGCTGAAAGCGCTTGCCCAGGCAAGGGGAATTCTCATAGACCGGTATGTAAGCCCCCCATCTACAGTTGATCTGGCCAAGATGGTGACGCTCAATGAGTACAAGCTTAAAACTGGGTTCCGAAAGGTTTATGGCATGAGCATTTTCGAATGTGTGCGCAAAATTAGGATGGAAAAAGCAAAGAGCCTCTTAGAAAATCCGGAAATAACCATTAGCGAAATTGCCAATCGGGTAGGGTATGTGAACACCAGCCATTTTGCCCGAGCGTTTCGAAATGAGTGCGGACTCAATCCCAGCGATTTTCGTTTTTGAGCCAAAAAAATCCCGATTGGAGCGGAAAAACAAAATTGAATCTGATAAAATGGGTGTTAGCTTTATCTAAAACTATCGGGAGGTCACATTGTTGAAAAAATTCCTGGCGATGCGAATCATACACCTGCTTCTTGTGTTGATTGGCATTTCGTTTCTATCTTTTTTTCTCGCCAACATCGCTTCCGTTGACCCGGCGGAGGCATACGTCAGAAGAATGTCCAGAACTGCTGATGAGGAAATGATCGCACAATACCGCGAGGAGTTTGGTTTTAACCAATCAATCCCGCGCCAATATCTATCCTGGGTGAAGAATGTAGTCCAATTCGATTTTGGAAATTCTTATATTTCGGGAAGGCCTGCCATGCTGGAGGTGGTATCCGCGCTTCCGCACACGCTGGCTCTTTCCCTTTTAGCCTGCCTTCTGATATTGCTGCTTGCCGTTCCCCTTGGTGTCGCATCCGCAACACATCCTGGACGACTTGCTGACAAATTGATTAGCGGTTTTTCGTTTGTGGCAATCTCCGTTCCTGGGTATTCCCTGGGTCTTCTTCTGCTGCTGGTGTTTGGGGTGAACTTAAAAATCATGCCTGTTGTCGGGCATGGGCACCCGCTCTCCCTGCTCTGCGGCGCGGTCGTCCTGGCCTTTCCGATGATCGGGATGCTTTCAAGGCTTCTTCGGGCCTTATTGCTGGAAAACCTCAACAGCGACTATGTCATTTATGCGAAGGCGCGTGGGATCAGCAAACGCAATGTCATGCGAAACCACTTGCTACGCACGGCAGCTCCAGCCTGCATTACGATGTATGGGCAAAACATTGGGTACCTGATCGCCGGTACAGCAATTGTGGAAACAATTTTTTCTACGCCCGGGTTGGGGCAGTATGCGCTCAACGCAGCAATCAACAGGGATTTCCCAGTAATTAACGCATACATAGTTTTGATGGCATTTTGCTTTATTCTATGCAACACAACCGCAGAAATATTTGGAATGCTTTTAAATCCCGCCTGGAATAAGGAGAGCGCTTGATGACCCGCTTAAAAGTAAAAAGTGCAGCAGTTTTGGGACTCGTTTTAATCACCTTCATGGTGTTCGCGGCTTTATTCGCAGGAGTGGTTTCCCCCAATGATCCAATGAAAATAAACCTGGATGACCGTTTCGCCCCTGCATCAAGCCAATATCCGCTGGGTGCGGACAGTTACGGAAGGTGTATCGCCTCCCGCCTGTTGCATGGCGCCCGGTACTCGCTGGGAATTGCGGCGCTCGTTATGTGCGGAATTGTGGCAACCACGATACCCATTGGCATGGCGGCAACTTATAAAGGCGGATACGCAGAGAGAATCTTTCTCTGGATGTGTGACATCAGCATGGCCCTTCCTCCCACAGTCCTGGTCCTTGCCATCATGGGCATTATGGGCAATGGGTTGGCGAACTTGGTTTTCAGCTCCATGTTTTCTTACTGGGGATGGTACGGCCGCATGGTTCGCAGCTATACCATGACAGAGATGTCCAAGGGTTATGTGATCTATGCGATCACCGGCGGAACTTCTCCCGTGAAGGTTCTGGGAAAACACATTTTGCCCAACATCATTCCCGGCCTTCTCGTTCTGTTTTCCCTGGGGATCGGGGATACCATCCTGATGATTTCTGGATATTCTTTTTTAGGCATCGGGCTGTCCGGTGCCGTGCCGGAATGGGGCGCCATGCTTAACGAAGCGAAAAGCATGCTTCTACAGGCACCACGGTTTGCCGTCTACCCGGGGATTTGTGTGTTCCTTACCGTTTGCGCATTCAACTTGTTTGGCGAGGGACTTCGGTCCGCTTTTGCGCTGACCGGGAAAGGAGTGGAATATGACTAGAGATATCGTTCTTTCACTCAACGGCCTTTCTGTTTGTTATTACAGTTCCGATGCGGGCGTTGTGGATATCAGCTTTGATATCCGGAGGGGAGAAGTCCTTGGGCTGCTGGGAGAAAGCGGCAGCGGCAAAAGCACGATCTGCAAGGCGATACTCGGGCTCCTGGACAATAACGCCGCGGGAATCAGCGGTTCCATTGCATTGCTGGAGCGGGACATCACCACTCTTTTTTGGGATGAAAGGGAAAACATCAACGGCAGAGATATTGGAGTGATTTTGCAAAATCCCATGTCCTCTTTCAATCCATGCATGAAAATAAAAGCGCATATCACCGAAACCATTTGCGCGCATCTGCTATGCAAAAAAAGGGATGGGTACCTATACGGGTTGGAACTTCTCGAACGGGTAGGGCTTGAGGACCGGGAACGAATTATGGAAAGCTATCCATCCAGACTGAGCGGCGGCATGTTACAGCGTATTATGATTGCAATCGCCATTGCACTGAATCCCGTTCTGCTCATTGCCGATGAGCCCACAACAGCCCTGGACACTGTAAATCAAAAGCTAATTTTGGATCTACTCGCCTTCGTTGTAAAGGAATACCGTCCCGCGATGCTTTTGGTTTCACATGACCTGAAGGTGATGTCTGCCTTGGCTGACCATATCGCGGTCATGCAAAACGGCATTATAGTTGAGACAGGCAGCAAAGAGGAAATAATCCAGTGGCCACGGCACCCGTTTACAAAAGAATTGATCGCCGCATCCAGATTTATGGAGGTGGGCTGATGCTGCAGATACAGTCGCTTGATATGAAATACGGAAAACGCATGGTGCTGGAAAACATCTCTCTGGAAGTACCAGACGGGCAATGTGTCTCGCTGATTGGAGAAAGCGGTAGTGGCAAAAGCACATTGAGCCGGCTGATTCTCTCCTTGGAAAAGCCTTGCTGCGGCAGCATATTCTGGGATAGATGTGATATTAAAAAAATCCGTCGCAAGGATCTATACAGGGCAATACAAGCAGTGTTCCAAGATAACACCAGCTGCCTCAATCCACGTATGCAAATCGGCGAAAGTATCCGTGAGCCAATGGATAACTTTCTAAAACTCTCGAAACCAGAAAAAGAGAAGGAAATCGCAAATCTGCTGGATATGGTCGGGCTCGCAAAAGATACCCTCACGCGGTACCCCCACGAACTGTCAGGGGGCCAACTCAAAAGAGTCTGCATTGCAAGGGCGGTCTCTATCCGACCACATCTTATATTGCTGGATGAAGCCGTCACCGGTTTGGATTCTACAATCATGGTCAAGATTCTCAATTTGCTCAAACAGCTTCAGCGTGAAATAAATTGTTCCTATCTATTTATAACTCACGATATCCAAGCCGCATTATACATGTCCAAGACCGTGGCTGTGATGAAAGATGGCACGCTCGTGGAAACCGCAAGCGATCTTCAGTCCCCATCCGACTTCCGCCATCCTTACTCAAAGAGCCTCGTCATATAAAACAAAGGAGGAACTGCTATGAGAAAATGTTATTCCAAGTTAATAGCCGGTATGTGTACAATTTTATTGCTAATCGGAGCCGTGGGCTGTCAAATTGAAACACCTACCACCGACACCCAAGACCCAAACGGCTCTGGGCAACCAATCCAATCCTCTGAATCAGCGGAATGGGCCGGCGATGGGGTTGTGTTAGTTGTGGGAGAATCAGTTGATTTTGTCAGCTTCGACCCCCTCGGTTATGTAGATGGGCAGGGGTTCTACCACTACTCCAAGCTGGTCTATGAGACGCTGGTGAATTTTAAAAATGGGCAGGCAGTCCCGGCTCTTGCACAAAGCTGGGAAGAAAACAATGGCGTCTGGACATTTCATTTGCGGGAAGGCGACACCTTCACAGACGGGGCAGCGTTAAACGCAGAGGCCGTGAAGCTGAACTTTGAGATGTTGCAGGAGCATATGATGGAGGCGATCTCCTATTATGGCGGCATCTCCCGCATCACCGAGATAGAAACCCCCGATGAATACACCCTTGTAATCCATTACGATGCCCCTTACTACGCAGTTCTGGAAGACTTAAGTGCTATTGCGTTCGGGATTCTGTCCCCCAATTTATTTGCGGACGGCAATGTTCCTTACGGCGCAGTTCTTGACTACACAGCCGGCACTGGACCATACATGCTGACCTCCGATAATATCTCCTCCGGAACATCCTATACGTTTGTTTCCAATCAGGGCTATAGTGGAACAGTCTCAGGCCCTGATGAAATCATCGTTAAAATCATCCCCGACCCCGACAGCCGGATGATGGCCATGCAAACCGGCGAAATTGACCTGCTTTACGGTTCCTATCAAATTACCTATGATATGTTTGATTACCTTTCGGGACAGGACGGTCTGCAAGCCGAACAATCTAGCGAAATCTATGCAACCCGCAATCTATTGCTGAATACAGTATCTGATATGTTAAGTGATCCCCTTGTCCGCAAGGCGCTTCATTACGGAACAGACAAGAACCAAATCAATACGGCGATTCTCCATGGTATGGAGCAACCGGCCGATACCCTATTCCCAACTCACCTAGCTTACTGTGATGTAGAGCAGCAGGTCTACGCTTATGACCCTGAGTTTGCGATTAGTTTACTCGAGGAGGCAGGTTGGGCCGAACTGAATAGCCAAGGAATCCGCACCAAGGATGGAGCGGAGCTTGCTCTTGAGGTGATTTATATGAGCGAGCGCTCCGCGGATGAACAAATCCTCATGACGTTTAAGGGCCAGATGGCGAGCATCGGGGTTGATATTATCATTTCCGGTTATGAAACCATGACCTGGTTCGAAAAAGGCCTGATGGGTGAATTCGATATCAGCGTCAATGACACATACGGCTTCCCACAGGACCCTCATGTATTTGTTGCAGCAATGTTGGATTATGGGCTGGACAATCCCGCGCAGCAAGGTCTCTCACAAAAGTCGGATATTGATTCCTATATTAGTGCAATGCTGAATACAACCAATCCCAATGTTATTCAGGAGGCATATACATTCGTTCTTGCAACACTTCAGGACGAGTGCGTCAATATTCCCACCACCTATCTTCACGAGATGGCTATATACAATACCAATGTTGTAGCAGGATTTTCCTTTTCCGCTGATCCGGCAGTGTGCAACCTGACAGAGTTAGTTCTTTCGTAATCGTACACACAGGTCTTACAAATGTATTCTATTCCAATCCGTCCGAAGAAGAAAGGAGGGGGCGTATGGTGAACAGTATGAAACGGCTCTTTCGTCTCGCCGAGGGATATAGAGGCAAGATGATATTGTCGGTAACGTGCGCGATTATCAGTGTGGCTGCGGGAATTGTACCCTATTGGTTTGTAAGCCGATTTGTAGCCACAATTGCGGGATACGAAACCAGGTTACAAAACATTTATCTTTTGGCAGTTGCGGTTGCAATGTTTCAAATTGTAAAAACACTTTTTTTCTCCTTGTCCACACTGCTCTCACATCAGGCGGCTTACAGAATTCTAAGGAACTTGCGGATACGACTGGCCAACAAGCTCACGCGCATGCCTTTGGGCTATGTGCTGGAACGGGACTCGGGCGTCATCAAGAAGGTAATGGAAAACGATGTTGAGGAATTGGAGCGTTTCCTTGCTCATAACATTCCGGAGACGATTTCCAGTGCTGTAGTACCGGTTGCCGTTTTGGCTTACCTTGCATTCCTGGATTGGCGATTAGCTCTTGTCATGTTCTTGTGTATTCCAGCTGCTGCTTTGTTTTACGTTTTAATGATGCGAGGCACCAAGGAAAAGATGCGCCAGTACTATACAGCTGTGGACAAAATGAATGCTGTGGTGGTTGAATATGTAAACGGAATGAAAGAGATCAAGGCGTTTAACCAGTCGGAGCATTCCTTCTCACGGTTCCGGGATGCGATTAACGAATACCGCCGTTATGTACTGCAATGGTTCAAGGCCAGTTGGCCGTTTATGTCTGCATATTATGTAATTATTCAGGCTTCAATTATTTTTGTATTGCCGGCAGGCCTCTATTTTTTAATGACTGATTCCATCGAATTGCCGGTACTGGTACTGTTCCTGTTGATCTCGCTTGGCTTCGCAGCTCCCCTAATTAAGCTGACGGAATTTGCGGACAGCATCACCCTTGTTGTAAATGCAGAACAGAATATTCACCAGATGCTCAATGAACAGGAACTGACTGCGGCAGGTTCCGCGCAGGTGTTCCCTCATTCCAACGTCGCCTTTGAACATGTTTCTTTTTCCTACAATGGGAGCAAGCGCGTGTTAAATGATATTTCATTCTCCGCAGAGGAAGGGGATTCCGTCGCAATTATTGGAGAGTCCGGAGGCGGCAAATCAACGATTGCAAAGCTGATCTGCCGGTTTTGGGATGTATCTCAAGGGCAGATAACTGTCGGCGGAGTCGACATCCGCAAAATTTTGCCGGAGCAACTGATGGAAAAGATTAGTTTTGTTTTTCAGGATACCTTCCTGTTTAATATGTCGATTTCTGATAACATTCGCATCGGGCGGCCGGATGCCACAGACGAAGAAGTAATGGAAGCGGCAAAGATGGCTAAGTGCCATGAGTTTATTGTACAAATGGAGCGGGGGTATGACACCACGGCTGGCGACGGCGGAAACCGTTTCAGTGGTGGTGAGCGTCAGCGCATCTGTATCGCCCGCGCCATTCTCAAAAATGCACCTGTTTTAGTCCTGGACGAGGCCACCGCGAGTATTGATCCGGATTGTGAAGAACAGATTCAAGAAGCAATTGGCGCATTGGCTCGCGGGAAGACTCTGATCGTAATCGCCCATCGCATTCGTACAATTATGGGATTCAAGAAAATCCTCGTACTGCGGGAAGGGGAAATCCTTGCGCAGGGTACTCATGAGGAACTGCTTGAAGCCAGCACGGATTACAGGAGTATGTTCCAAGCTTACCAGTACACCGAAAATTGGGTAGTTGGCGCAGAAGGAGGTGATGTGCTTTGCTGAAAATTGTCAGCCGAATCCTGCAGCTTTCCGGCAGGTACAAAAAGAAGCTCATCATATCCTTTGTCATGAGCTTCCTAGAGAGCACAATGACTTCCTTGTCTTTTTTCATGATCTTCCTAGCCATTGGATGGATTGCAAACGAAAATCTGTCCACAACCAGGATTGTCTGGTTAGGCGCCATTCTTTTATTGGCAGCTGTTCTCCGCTTTACATTTAAACTGATGGAATACATCTTTCAAAGTGGCGTGGGCTATGAAATCGTGTGTGACGAACGGCTTCGGCTCGGCGAAAAGCTCTTGCATCTTTCGATGGGCTTTTATAACGATACGGATGCAGGGAATATTTCATCTGTAATCAATAACGATCTTGTATTTGTAGAGGGAATGGCCATGAGCTTCCTCTCGAAAATCACTGGAGGAATTATTAGCGGCGTCCTCATGACAGCGTTTCTATTTGTTATGGATTGGCGCATTGCTCTCATCGCCTGTATTGGCTACCCCGCGGCCTGGCTGCTAAACCGAAGAGTTCAAATGATTTACACCAAATATTCCGGGATGCGTCAGCAATCCCACGCTGAGACATCTTCGATGATGCTGGAATACCTACAGGGAATCTACGTTATCAAAGCATTCCATCTTGCTGGCAAACAGGAATCTCGCTTGGAGGCAGTCCTCAAGCGTCTGGAGATCGTGTCTTTTGATTTTGAGATGAAAGTTCTGCCATGGGTTGGAATGTATTTAACCTGCTTCCATATTGGCACTGGGCTGATTTTGGTCTCAGTTGCTTATTTTTTCTTCGGGGCCAGTCTTTCCTTTTCTGCTGCACTTATTTTCGTGATTATGATTTTTGCATTTTATGCCCCCATGGAACTTGTTGGACTGTCATCCGGCTTCATTCGGCTGATGAACGCTTGTCTGGACAGGATGCAATCGATCATGGATTGCCCGGTCATGGATGCGGGTGCCCGTTATATTGTACCGGAGCGGTTCGATATACAGTTTGATAATGTTGATTTTTCCTACGGTGAAAAACCGCTGTTTCGCAACCTGTCTTTCCACATTCCCGAATACACCATGACGGCGATTGTCGGTTCCTCGGGGAGTGGCAAGACAACGCTGCTCAACCTGATTGCGCGTTTCTGGGACACAGACAGCGGTTACATCCGCATGGGAGGTATCGACCTCAAAGAAATGAAATGCGAAAATGTAATGGAGCACATTAGTGCCGTTTTTCAAAAGGCGTACCTGTTTCACGACACCATTTATAACAATATTCTTTTCGGAAACCCAAATGCCACAGAGGAGCAAGTCATGGAGGCGGCGAAAAAAGCCCATTGCCATGAATTTATTATACGCTTACAGGAGGGGTACCATACCGTTGTCGGCGAAGCTGGTTCAACTTTATCCGGCGGTGAGAGGCAGCGGGTTTCCATTGCAAGAGCAATGCTCAAGGATGCATCAATTATTCTCCTGGATGAAGTAACTGCCAATATCGACCCTGAGAATGAAATGCTAATTCAACAGGCGATCAACGAGTTGGTTAAAGGGAAAACCGTATTTGTCGTTGCCCACAAACTGGCAACCATACGAAATGCCAATCAAATTATCGTATTGGACGGAAAGGGCGGCATCGCCGAAATGGGAACCCATGACCAGTTATTCGCCAATGAGGATGGGCTTTATAAACTATTATGGAAGAAATCGCAGAAAATCTCAAATTGGAAATTATGATTGATTTATAATAAGCAAAATCCGATCGGGTCTTCAAACTCTGCAATTCTTTACATATGCCCTCATTTGCTGAAAAGCCTAACCGCAGCTGCGGTCAGGCTTTTACAATATTTATCGTAATTGAGATTAGGCGAGAGCGCGTTCAAGCAAAACTTTCCGATAAGGGTTTTGGTATAAAACGACAGCGCAAATGACAATTACGGCAATTGATCGTACACCAATGCATTTTTCAATTATGATGGCTGTAGAGATTAGCCCAGTACCACCATAGCCATGCTTTCATCATACTGAGATCTTTTGATATGTGCATTGTCAGCGCCGGTGTGGTTTTGCATGTTTTCGCCGGAACGTTTTGAAGGAAAGTGCCAGTGAAAACGCATACAACCCAAGTCCTATTTTACTTATCGGTTTCGCCCGTCAAGTCTATACAAAGCTGATAGATCAGGACTTGACGGGCTTCAATCCGATAAGTGGTGGGCAATTATGGGTTGTATGGACATGTATTGTTGATCGTCATAAACACACAAACTTGATTGGCGAAAATCTACATTTTTTATTGGCGCTGACATGCATTCAGTTCCTCGAAGGTTAATGCCGAGATGAAGCCCAGTATATCCTCCACAGAGCTATTATAAATGAAGCTGCTGGTGAGAAAATTGCAAATCTCAAATCCGTCATCTAAGTATGTGACATACTTACCCCAAACGGCCATGCGAGATTTCGCAAACGCCTTCTCGGGGATACCATTTGTGCCTACTCTGTGTATTTTTTCCTTGATGTCCGTAAAGATTTTATCCGATCGCTTGGACACCCCGGTCAAAATCGTATAACCAATGTCCCGGGCATAATCCACCTCGATGGCCAACTCTTCGCCTAGCTCGCCCTGCTTTAGCCAGGATAGCTGTAAATCGCTCGCAGGCCCCACGATGAGATCAAAAAAGATTTCATCGAGAACTTTTTGGGCCATCGGCAGGAGGTCCGTCATTCGAGGTCTAACACCTATCAGGAATCCCGGGGTATACATGCCCAGGCTCAAGCGTATCACCTTGTCCCGCAGTATGGGGGGATTCGGTATCTCCAGCAACGCTTTCGGTATTGCTCTGGAAGTGGCGCTGTTTATATACGGGAGATCTGCAGACAAAGCATCCGCTTCGAATCCGGACACGTTTCCCGCCATAGATAACACCATATTTTCTGGCACATAAATAGATTTCAGTACAGAATTCACCGTCTCCTGATCAACCGATTGGACCAACTTCTCGGTGCCAGCTATATCAACAGACACAGGATGACGAGGAAACAGTTCTTGCATCAACAACAGCCTGCCTTTTTCCACAGGATCATTGCTATAAAGAATGATTTCCTCACAGATAACGTCTTTGATACTTTGCATATTTACCACATCATCATGCGCCAGGATACGTTCAAGTAAAATGTTCAGGCTGTCATTGATGTTGTCATGTCCCTTGAAAAAAAACACGGTGCGGTCATATGCGGTGAGCGCATTGGCGTGTGCGCCTGTTGCAGAAAACAAGGATGCACTGTTCTTTTGTGTATTTTGAAATTTATAGTGCTCGACAAAATGAGCCATTCCCCAAGGGAGAGTCATCATTCCAGAACGGCCTTCAATACGCGTATCAAATGACCCAAAATTAACCGCAAGCGAAACACATGACTGCACTGCGCCACTGATCGGGTAGATTAGGCCCTTCAACCCATACGGCGAAAGCATTTCCATATATTTTTCATTTATGCATTTGATATTGTGCGATGCAATATGCATTACAAAACCTCCTCGCCTTGCGCATATAGTACATATTTAGCCGTAACCTCTAGCTTGGACGCGACCTCTTTTACCTCTTTTAGCGTTAGAATTTCTATCTCTTCGGCCAACGCTCGGGGGGCGCGAAAATTGCTCTGAATGATCTCATCAATACACCATTCCTCCAGCAGGGCCGCCGACTCATAATACGAAAGCATTTTGTTTCGTATAAATAGCTTTGTTTTCAGAAACTGTTCTTCTGTTATATCACCACTTATCAGAGCCTGTATCTGCACTAAAACAGCGTCCAAGACCATTTGCTCTCTACCTTTTGAAAACCCGCTTTCAACATAAATCGTACCGGTGAAAAAATCCAACGAACTTTCGCAATAATAGGTAAGGCCCAACGCATCACGGACAGACAAAAACAGCTTTGAAAATGGCGTACCGCCCAACAACATTGAAACTAGCCATATCCTGGCCAGCAGTGATCGCAATGGTATTTTACGGGCTGAACTCCTTGATGGATGCTTTTTTCGTTGGCCGATATGTTGGGGATGCAGCTATGGCCGGTGTATCTATGGCATATCCGCTTTCACAGATCAGCACCGCCTTTGGCTCTCTTATTGGCGTTGGCGCCGGTTCCGCTCTTAGTATCGCCCTGGGTGCAAATGACAGGGATACACAGCGGAAAGCAATGGGCAATGTGAATATGATGACGGTGGTCTCTACAATCCTGTTTATGATCTTTGGGCTTCTGATGTCAGAACAAATGATTTCCGTTATGGGCGGCACAGGAGATGTGCTTGTACAAGGAAACGCGTACTTTCGAGTGACCGTGCTTGGCTCGATCTTTTGGATTTATGGTCTCGCTGCAAATATGATCATCCGTGCGGAGGGAAAAATGAAAACGGCAGCATGGATGATGGGATTGGGTTTGGGCGTCAATATACTTGCAAACTATATTTTTATTGTACAACTGGATATGGGGGTAGAGGGCGCAGCATGGGGTACAAATCTTGGAATGTTTGTCTACTCACTGTTGGGATGGATATATTTTGCTAGGGGCAAGGCCACTTTCGATGCAAAAGTGCTCTCATTCCGATACGATAAAGCGATGACGGTCAACATCTCCCGGTTAGGACTATCCTCGGCGTTAATGCTGATTATGAATCTTGTACAGTCCTTGGTCGTTTTCAATGCACTTGCGCGATACGGCACCACTGCTGATGTGGCCTTTTATGGTGTGGTCTACCGGTTATATCAATTCCTGATTACCCCAATTTTTGGGCTGATGCGTGCAGTAGCGCCTGCCATTGGCATCAACTACGGTGCCAACAAATACGAAAGGGCGATTCAGGCTTATAAAGTGTTTTCTGTTGCCGCTCTTGTATTAACGATTCCCCTTTGGTTAATTTCCCTTATTGCACCGTATTCTGTATTGGGATTAATGGTTACGGAGACAATCATTACCGGTTCGCAAATCACTTACTTCCGCGTATTTATGGCAATACTTCCACTTATGTCATTCATCTATATGGCGATGACGTTCTTCCCCGCCATCGACAAAGGAAAGCCAGCAACTATCATTGGTATGGCGCGCCAGTTTGTGTTCTATGTACCGGTTATGTTAATCATCCCCCGTTTTATGGGAGTACCGGGCGTTTATTATGGCTCATTTGCGATTGATGCTGTTATAGTAGTTTGGACAATATTAATGGTAAATAAAGAATTCAGAACTTTGAGGAAAAAAGCGCAGGCCATCAAAGAAATTAGAGTTGCATAAACGGGAGGTATGAAATGGAACCAATTGTGTTCCCAAGTGGTGTTTATGAATTAAATCCACAGCCAAATATCAATTTCCAGCTAAATCGTATGGTTATGTGGGATGGCGGCGACATAAACGATGTAAAGAAAGTAGCGGAAAAAATTACTGACAATGTTAGCTGGAAACGTGAAATTTTGAGACTAGCAGAGCAGGCGGAAAATGAAGGTCGTATCAAGGAAGCAATAGTATACTATCGCATGAGTGAGTTTTTTATGTATGACGGTGATCCGGACAAAATCAAATACTATCGAAAAGCTGTTGACATGTTCTATAGCTTCTACGCCTCTTACTTTGATAGTGGACTGGTCGAACGTCACCAAATCCCTTTTGAAGATGCGAATATTCCTGTCATGGTAACAAAGGCGCAAACTGAGCATAAAAGCAGTATCTTACTACATGGCGGGAACGATTCATACTATGAAGAACTGTTCTTTGCAATGCTCTACTTTGCTCAACAGGGGTATGATGTTTATCTATTCGAGGGACCAGGGCAAGGCGGTATGCTGCGTGAACAACATAAATGCTTCGACTACCGCTGGGAAAATCCTGTTAAGGCAGTTTTAGATTACTTCCAATTATCGGATGTGACCATCATTGGCGCTTCATTAGGTGGGATGTTGGCGCCTAGAGCCGCTGCATTTGATAAGCGAATCCGCCGGGTGGTTGGCTGGTCTATCTTTCCCAACTACTTAGAAATATCGCTAGGGTTTCTCCCCAAGTTTTTACGGAAGATGGTGCGTTTGATGCTGGCGTTGCATTTACGGACTATCATTAATGGTATCGTCCGGAAACGTATGCGACAGGATCAAACTGTCCATTGGGGTCTTTCACATGGTATACATGCTTATGGGGTTAGCGACCCATACGAAGCATTAAAAACAATGGATCGGTTTCAAGTATTAGACATTGGGCATTTACTGGAGCAGGATATCTTGGTATTAGGAGCACGACAGGACCATTTTATTGATTGGAAACTGTACCCGATGGAATTGGATTGCTTTCATAATGCCCGATCTCTCACTTTTCGATTGCTCACAAATGAGCAATCTGCCGGAAATCATTGTAATATGGGCAATACTAAGCTGGTCCTAGATATTATGTCAGATTGGATTGCCCAGGTTTCATTGTGAGCATATGAACATACACCTATGTATATGGAGATGGAAAATGCCCATGAAATTACACAAATCAGGTGAAGATTACTTAGAAGCCATATTGGTATTGAGCAAACAGCAGCAGAAACAGGTTCGCTCAATAGATGTAGCTAAGTTTATGGGCGTTTCCAGGCCAAGCATATCCCATGCGGTAGCATTACTCTGTGAAGGCGGCTTTTTGCTGATGGGGGATCATAAGTATCTTTTTTTAACTGATTTAGGCCAGGATATTGCAAATGAAATATATGAAAGACATTGCTTGTTAAGGGACTTCTTGGTTTATATCGGCGTTGATGCGATTACGGCGGCAAAAGATGCCTGCCGCATGGAGCACATCATTAGTACAGAGACTTTTCACTATCTAAAAAAATATATGGAACAGTGCTTTTCAAGGAAACCCTGTCTTAATAGAAAATCCGATTAAATGGCTGCTAAATCGATTATATATAATTGGACCAGAGATTAGTATGCGACCAAAATTATGCCGCCATTCTATATTAAGAGTGGCGGCATTTGCACAACGCGAGTTACGGTGGTGAGAATATGGAGCGTTGGATATTAGCAGTAGATAAAAACCTTGATCGACATGTGATAATGCAGAAGGCATGGCACAAATTTCAGATTGAAGTGCATATAGCACTGGATATGCCACAGGCTCTTGAGATGCTGCTAAAAAAGGATTACCTATTGGTAACAATAGCAGGTGATACAATAGAATATCTGCCACTACTGAAGCTCATGCGAGAACTGAAACCAGTGCCCATTCTTGTCCTTACTCCTCAATATAAAACTGATGAAAAGATAAATGTCCTCGAACAAGGCGCGGATGAATATATTGAATTCCCTATAACAGTAGAAGAACATATTGCAACCGGGCTTGCCCACATACGCCGCTTTACTGAATTGAATAACATTGTGAAACATAATGCAACCTCCATATATATAAGCGATGTTCTGGTTTGTATTGAATATCGTAAGGTATATGTCTTTGGAAAAGAGATCGTTTTGACCCGAAAAGAGTTTGACACTCTACACATGCTGATTGCCGCCCCCTACCGTGTATATACATATGAGCAGATATTCTGTAGAGTTTGGGGCGAAGAATACTTTTTAAATGCGAACAATATTCTATGGTGTTTGGTAAGAAGCCTACGCCGAAAAATGAAAACACATCCAGATGCTCCTACATATATTCAAAATATAAGGGAGGTAGGGTATCGGTTCGGTATATAGCAGATAGATAATACAACAAACTAAGCGGTTCGATTATTGTCGGGCCGCTTTTTGTCGTTTACCATCGATTTCCTACAAAAACATCACAGGAGTTTCACAGTTAAGCCACTGTTGCTAAATATATAATTCTCCAAGTTGGGGAAATTTGGTAATTTATTACTTTCCCTTGCCTGGGGGAAGTAAAAATGACAGGAGCACAATCAACACCCTTTCAAGAAACTCTCCTTGTAGCATTATGCACGCCCACCAACCGGCAGGCGTGCATTTTTTCTTTTCCGCCGGTAACACCCTGGTCCCACGGAGGGCCGGGCTGCCGCTCCCCACCCTCCAATCTGTTTTTCCGCTTCGACCAAAAACAGATTGGAGGAAACACACTTGAAAAACTATCATCAAAGCAATTATGCCCTCAACAAAAATACCTGCAACATCGTCTATCGGTTCACGGACGGTACGGTGGAGATTACGCTGGAGGAATATCTGGCGCTGAATCCCGGCAAGACGAAAAAGCACTACGGCAGGCTGAAAGCACGCTCCAACGCTATCTACCGGGATGAGGCCCGGGCGGAGAACGCACAGACGAAAAAGAACGTGCCCATCGACTATTTGGAGAATGTGCGTGATACCGACACGGTTTCCCCGGAGGCGCAATACATAGAACGTCGGGATACCGAGTTGGCGGCTCAGGCCATCCGGGAACTGCTGGAGGGCGACACGCTGACCGAAACACAGCGCCGCCGTTTTGTACTGCATATCGTCAATGGGCTATCTATGCGAAAAATTGCCCTGTTAGAAGGGACAAGCCATGTGGCAATCGTCAAGACCATCCAGTCCGTTCTGCGAAAAATTGAAAGATATTTTTGTCTCTGAGGGGTTACCACCCCCCTCATTTCCGTGCATATGGTGAAAGGCATGTCTTTTGTGCCCTTCACGCACCTTGACAAACACCGGCGGAACCACAACCGGTCATATCGTTCCAAATCATCGGGTACATCACCCTCCGCGCCGAGCGCCATGATCCCCGGCCCTGTTTCCAGGGCCGGGCGGGAGCGCCCCTTCCGCTGCTCTATGCGGCGGACCGGCAGAAGCAAGGCGTGGGAGCCACAATGGTACTTCCCCAATACGGGGCTGGGACACCAGGGAAGCGTCGCCGCGGCTGAAACAGGCCGCGGGGAGCTTTCATGCGGGGCACATCGCCCCGGCCCGATGGATGCCATATAAATATTTACACGTCAAGCATCGGCTTGACGGCAAAGCTACTGCGGGCAGGCGCCATGCCTGCCCGTACCACTGTGCCGTTAAGCGAAAAGAAGGAGGAGAACCCCATGTATTCCATCTTAGATGAAATCGACCGGGAGATACCCCAGCCGGTTTCCCAAAAATACGGCGAGAACGCCCTGTGCCTCGCCTACGGCTGTGTCCTGCTGGAGCAGCCTGTCGGGGGACGGTACGGCTATCGCGCCGTGAACCTGACTACCGGCAGCGCGGAAACCCTTGCCCGAAAAAACGCCCCCATCACCACAGAGGGAATGAACAAGCTGATCGCAAAGCTGCGCCTGTCATCCGTGGGGGGTCCGGGCCGGTATGAAGTGGACCGCCCACCCCACGACAAGCTGGACCGGGACCGTCTGACGGAGATACTGAACCATATTTTTGAGAACGTGCTGCCGGAACACGGCTTTGCCCGCCGTCCCGGTCAGATCAGGCTGGCGGACGAACTGCTGCACTCCCTATGCAAACGCGACCTCATATTGTCGGAGGCCGAGGTGGGCAGCGGCAAAACCCACGCCTACCTCATCGCCGCCGCGCTGGTGAAGCGGAGTCGGGTCAACGACTTCTGGCTGCCCATGTCCTGGCCGGGCCAGGGATATGCCGAAAGCGCCTACATGCCGGTGGTGGTGTCCACCTCCAGCATCGCCCTCCAGAACGCCATCGCACGGGACTACATACCGCAAATCTCCCGGATTCTCCAGCAACACGGCATCATCCGGGAACCCCTCACCTATGTCATCCGCAAGGGGCGGGAACACTTTGCCTGTGAGAAGAAGTTGCGCGCTTTCCACGCCGACGCCGACAGGGAAACGAAAAAACTGCTTCGGCCCCTGCTTGCGGGAAACGTCATCGACCTGGGCGAGCTGGATAATCTCACGCCGTACATCAAGCGACGCATCTGCGTCGGCGGTCGCTGCGGGAGGGACTGTCCCTGCTTCAGCGAGTGCCATTACCAGGACTATTTATCCCACGCTCAAACCGGCCACGCCGATTTTCAAATATGCAACCACCAGTACCTGCTGGCGGACACGGTGCGGCGCGCAGGCGGCCAGCCGTCCCTCATCCCCCACTATCAGGCGGTCATCATTGACGAGGGCCACAAGTTCCTGGACGCCGCCCGGCAGATATACAGCGTCAGCTTTTCCAGCCACACCCTGCCCAACATCGCCACGGATTTGCGCTCCTTCGCCTACCGCAAGGGCGGCAGGGACATACAGGCCCAGGCCGATTCCCTGGCGGAGCAGAGCGCAAACTGTATCCACTTTTAACCTTCGCATGACCGTCTACTGTGCCTTATTTACGGCACTCATCATTATCGGAGGGTACATAAGCATACCAATCCCTGTGGGGCCTGTTCCGATTGTGCTGGCTGACTTCTTTGTTATGGTAACAGGACTTTTCCTTGGGTTTAAATATGGGCTTATTAGTACGGCGCTGTATCTCGCTTTAGGGGCGCTTGGGCTGCCTGTTTTCGCTGGCGGCAGCGCCGGTCTTGCTGTCCTCGTTGGGCCAACCGGTGGGTTCCTCTTCGGCTATCTGCTCGTAGTCGCTTCTATTGGGTTCATCACAGGCAAGAGAAAACCGTCCATCGAAGCCAGCATAGGCCGCACCTTGCGAGAGGTTAGCATATCCAAGCAGGAAGTACACCAATTGTATGACCTTGCCGAGCAGAACGGCGCATATATCCAGACCTACATCGGCAACAATATTATCACCGAGCGGAACAACGAGTATTGCGAAATGGAGAAAGTCATTACAGGCATGGAGATTGTCGAAGTCCTGGACTTCAAAAGCTACGTTGACCGTGATGTTATCAAGGCCATTGTACTACAACACCCCGATACCTTGAAAAGCGTAGCCGAGCGCATAAGGTTCCAGGTGCCTGATACGCTCAATATGACATTTTCAAAGCCGTTTTTTCTGGAATTTATGAACAGCGAGGTAAACAAGGGCGTGAGCATAGACTACCTTGCAGACCGCCTAGGCATTAGCATGGACGCAGTAATCGCGGTGGGCGACAGCTACAACGACATTTCAATGGTTGAGAGAGCCGGATTGGGCGTTGCTATGGGTAATGGTGTAGACGCACTCAAAGAGATTGCAGGATACATTGCTAAGAGCAACATGGAGGACGGCGTAGCCGAGGTGGTATACAGGTTCATGCTTGTGGAGAGCATAAGCACCCAACACGAGCACCACAACTACAATGCAGTCATCGCATAATTTTAAGTTTCTGTATTGGCATGTGCAAGAGACGTACATGCCATTATCAATACGAGAAAGGATGATACCTCCATGAGCAATATAGAAATCGAACTCGGCCCGATCCGGCCCCCCAGCGAAAGCCAAAGCCTTCTATTCAGAGTAACACGAGGTTGCCATTGGAATAAGTGTTTTTTCTGCGGACTGTATAAGGGTATGCGGTTTAGTGTCCGGCCCACCGAGGACATTATAGCTGAAGTGCGAGCCACCGCCGAGCGGTACGGTGTCCGAGGTATGATGTTCAAATCCTGTTTCCTACAGGACGGTGACGCTTTCAACATTCCAACTGGCGATTTACTTAGAATCTTAACTACAATCAAGACCTATTTTCCGTCCTTACAGACCATAACCAGCTATGCCCGTTGCGATAGCATTATGAGGAAATCCGAAATGGAAGTGCAGGAACTGGCCGATGCTGGCCTTAACCATCTATACCGAGGGATTGAAAGTGGTTCCGACACGATATTGCAGAACATTCACAAAGGCATTACCGCCGAGCAGATTGTCGTGTCCGGCCAGCGTTGCCGGAGTGCCGGAATGATGTTATCCGAGTTTACTTTGTTGGGTATTGGTGGCAAGGCACTGGCCGAAGAAAACGCCATTGAAACGGCCAGAGTAATCAATGCAGTCAATCCCGAATTTATACGGGTACACCATACCGCTTTCAAGCCAAATACGAAGCTGGGCCGAGATGTTGAGCGGGGGGCGTTTGATCTACAATCCGAGGAGGAAATCGTGAGGGAGCAACACCTATTCATAGAGCGGCTGGAAGGGATAGACAGCTTCTATGTGAATGAGCATATTGTTAATCTCATTCTTGAAGTGCGGGGAAAGTTACCTGACGAGATGGGCAACATGCTACAGATTATCAACCAATACCTTGCTATGTCCGAGGATGATAAACTCAACTTTGCTATGGGCCGACGCACAGGCCAGTATTACCACTTAGCCGATATGGGGAACAAGCACAAGAAATCCGCCGTGTCGAATGTAATTGCAAATTTGAGGGAGCAGAATCCCGCTGTGGACTTTGACAGAGTGTGTAATGATTTGAGGGCTAACATGATTTAAGGCTGTAAAATTCTTGATTTTATTGCTAACATTCAGCACGAATCAAAAATTTATTAGTGTGCAACCGATTACCGGCATCAACTACGGTGCGAAACAATATGACCGCGTGATACGTTCAAGCAGAATCTTCGGTATCGATTACAAGGACGCCTGTCGCCTAGAACATGCTGTCAGCAAGGAGTCCTTTAAACGATGAAGAATGTTTATCGCAATCAACAAAGGCACAACTAATTTGCCCGCACAAAAAACGGACATAAAGAAGCCGGCGGTTTCAGGGATTGCCCTGTCCGTCGGCTTTTTACTTATCCTTAACCAAAGACTCCGCATTTTTACAGAGATCAATGAATTTCTGCGCGTCCGTTTCACTCTTGTTTTTGAAGAACTCATAAACGCACTTTGGCACGGTGTTTGGCGAAGAAGTCTCGGGAAACACGATTGCGTCCAGGCTGATTCCTAATTCCTTAGCCAGCAAAACCACGGTTTCAAACTTCGGATTGCTGCGGCAAATCTCGGCCTCCATTATGGTGCGCTGGCTCATTCCCAGCTTTTCAGCCAATTTTCTCTGTGTCAGTTTACCTCCACCTATAACACATGTAAATTATATATGTGTTATAGGTATGATATGAACATATAGGATGGTTTGATACTATGTCAATACCCCTGCATGTACTTTTTTATTCTTTATAGAGTGCCAAAAACCGCCGGAGAACCGGCGGTTTTTGAAATAAATGCTGCCTTTTACGCTTCAAAAAGAGGTGTGGAGAGATAGCGTTCACCGGTATCGGGGAGAATCACCACGATGGTCTTGCCGGCGTTTTCCGGGCGCTCGGCGATCTGGGTTGCCGCCCATACGGAGGCCCCGGAGGAAATGCCAATGAGAAGGCCCTCTGCCCGTGCGATTTCCCTGCCTGTTTTGAATGCGTCATCATTCTGTACTTTAATAATTTCGTCATAGATACCGGTGTCCAGGGTATCCGGAACAAATCCTGCGCCGATACCCTGAATCTTATGCGGGCCAGAACGGCCTTCGGACAATACCGGAGAATCAAAAGGCTCGACCGCAATGATTTTTATGTCCGGATTCTTGGACTTCAAAAATTCCCCTGCTCCGGTAATGGTGCCGCCCGTGCCGATGCCGGAAACAAAGATGTCGATTTTACCGCCGGCATCCTCCCATATCTCGGGTCCGGTTGTTTCCCTGTGTACCTTCGGATTGGCGGGGTTGACGAATTGACCCGGTATGAACGAATTCGGCGTTTGTGCCGCAAGCTCCTCCGCCTTGGCAATCGCGCCTTTCATCCCCTTGGCGCCCTCGGTCAGCACAAGTTCCGCGCCATAGGCGGCAAGCAGCTTCCTACGCTCAATACTCATTGTTTCCGGCATGGTCAGGACAATCCTGTACCCTCTGGCGGCCGCGACGGAAGCGAGTCCGATGCCAGTGTTGCCGCTGGTGGGCTCGATAATCACGGAATCCGGCTTCAGCTTGCCGCTTTTTTCCGCGTCGTCGATCATAGCCAGCGCGATGCGATCCTTAACGCTGCCCGCCGGATTTTGATACTCCAGCTTGCCGATGATCGTTGCCCCAAGTTCATGCTCTTTTGCGTATCCGTTCAATTGAAGCAGAGGGGTTTTGCCAATAAGTTCCGTAAGACTGTTTGCGATTCTTGACATAATGATTACCTCCTGATATAATATACTAAGCATATAGAAATTATATGTATTATAATCCGGTTCTGCGCTCTTGTCAATACCTATAATAATAATATATTTAATAGGATATTGACTATGCCACAAAATCCGGGTATCTTAGAAGCACAATCAAATATCTTCAAGGAGGCTGAATATGCGGGTTTCAGCAAAAGGGCGTTATGCCCTCGCCGCCATTATAGAGATTGCACGACAGACGGGGGAGGGCGGGATGATTTCCGTCCTAAGCATCGCAAACACTTTGGGCATTTCCAAAATTTATTTGGAGCAGGTTCTTTCACAACTTAAAAAGGGAAATATAATTTATGCGTCAAAAGGTTCCAGGGGCGGGTATCAGCTCGCGCGGGTGCCGGGAAGCATCACTGTGCTGGATGTGCTGCTGACCGTGGAGAACACTCTGATAGAAAAGGCGGACAGCACAGTCCCGGAGCAGTCTCCCGGCATTGAGATGGCGCTTCGGGAGAAGGTGTGGGGTGAACTGGATCGTGCTGTTGAAGCCTGTCTTGGGAGCATCACGGTGCAAGAGCTGTTGGACTATTCCGAGCGGCAGCGTAGCGAGCAGGCATATATGCCGAACATGTAAATGCTTTCTGGTATTGACAGGAAGAACAATAGATAAAATATGAGGAGGACTTCAGATGGATTTTCAGACTTTATGTATTCATGGCTGTAAGAACAACTACGACAATACTGGTGCGCTCTGCGTTCCGATTTTTCAGTCGGCAACCTTCGCTCATCCGGGAGTAGGTCAAAGTACGGGTTATGACTATTCACGCAGCCAAAATCCTACCCGTGAATATTTGGAACATACAGTGGCGGTGTTGGAAGAAGGCATGGAGGCCATCGCCTTTTCTTCCGGTATGGCGGCCGTCTCCGCGCTGATGGAGCTGTTTTCACCCGGAGATCATCTGATTGTTTCCGACGACCTGTACGGAGGTACTCATAGGCTGTTTTGCAATATATCAATCAAAAACGGCATTACCTTTACGCCCGTGGATACACCGGAGCAGATGCACAATGCCGTCACGTCCGCCACGAAAGCGATCTTTATTGAAACGCCGACAAACCCCATGATGCAGGTGATTGATATTGAGGCAGTCTCGCAACTTGCAGCGGAACACGGGCTGATACTGATCGTGGACAATACGTTTTTGACGCCATATTTTCAAAAGCCGCTTTCCCTGGGTGCGGATATCGTACTGCACAGCGGAACGAAATACCTGGGAGGGCATAACGATACGCTGGCCGGGTTTTTAGTGATGAAGGACTCCGATCTGTCAGAGAAGCTGAGGGTTATAACCAAAACCACGGGAGCCTGTCTTTCCCCTTTTGACAGCTTTTTAATCCTTCGCGGCATTAAGACGCTTGCCGTGCGATTGGAACGCCAACAGGAAACCGCAATGAAGATAGCCGATTGGCTCGTAAAGCAGGATGCGGTTACGGCGGTACTCTATTCCGGCATGAAAAGCCATCCCGGATATGAGGTCTCATGCCGGCAGGCAAGCGGCTTCGGTGCGATGATCTCCTTTTCCGTAAAAGATGAAAAAATCGCGGAGCGGACGCTTGAACGGGTAAAGGTTATCCAATACGCAGAAAGCCTCGGCGGGGTTGAAAGCCTGATTACTTATCCCATGCTGCAAACCCATGCCGATATACCGGCGGCGGAGCGCCTGAAAAAAGGTATCGACGGCAAGCTCCTGCGCCTATCGGTGGGGCTTGAATCGGCAGATGACCTGATTTATGATCTATCTCAGGCATTGTACGGCGGGGAGGTATGAAGATGAAATATGATTTTGACCGAATCATCAAACGGCGCGATACATACAGCATCAAATACGACATGGCCACCCGTGGAATACCGGAGGATGCGCTGCCGCTCTGGGTGGCGGACATGGATTTTCAGACGCCGCCCTGTGTAATAGACGCGCTTGCCGCCCATAGCAGGCACGGTATCTTCGGCTATTCCGACACCGACGGCGCATATTTTGAAACGCTGCGCGGCTGGTTTTCTCGCCGGTTTGGCTGGAGCGTAGAAAAAGATTGGCTTATTAAGACACCGGGCGTTGTGACCGCCATTCATATCGCAATACGTGCCCTAACGGAAGAGGGCGACAGCGTGATAATCCAACAGCCGGTCTACTATCCCTTCGCGTCCGCCATACGGCTGACCGGCCGGAAGCTTACGGTGAATGAGCTTGTATATGAAAATGGAAGATACTCCATAGATTTTGACGACTTTGAAAAGAAAGTTGCAGAGAATCATGTAAAGCTGTTTATTCTGTGCAATCCGCACAACCCTGTAGGGCGCGTCTGGACGCGGGATGAGCTCATACGGCTGGGAGATATCTGTGTCCGTAACGAGGTAATCATCGTTTCCGATGAAATCCATCAGGATTTTGTCTATGACGGGCATAGACATCTTGTGTTCGCGGGAATAAATCCCACATACCGGGACATGGCCATCACCTGTACGGCGCCCTCCAAAACCTTCAATCTGGCCGGTTTGCAGCTTTCGAACATTTTCATCTCAAACGAGCAGATACGCAAGCGGTTTATCCAGGAATACGTACGGTGCGGCCTGAGCCAGCCGGGTGTCATGGGAATCGTCGCGTGCCGGGCCGCTTATGAGGGCGGGGAGGAGTGGCTTCGGGACTTGCTTGGATATCTTACCGGCAATCTGTCTTTTTTGCAGGATTTTCTTATAAGCCGAGTACCGCAGATCAAGCTTGTTCAGCCCGATGGAACGTACCTTGCATGGCTCGATTTTCGTGAGCTTAGGCTCAATAACCGGGAACTGGATGATATGATTGTACGCAAAGCCGGGCTCTGGCTGGATGACGGCCCCATGTTCGGTGCCGGAGGTGATGGCTTCCAACGCATGAATATCGCCTGTCCCCAGTCGGTATTACGGCAGGCGCTGGAACGGCTGGAAAATGCCTTTGGGGGAATTTAGCATTTTAACTTAAACATGGGCGAGCAAAGACAATATCTGAATTTCTCGCTTTATTATCACGCAGCTAATAAATTCCGAGTAAATTACTTGACATTGACACGACATAATAGTATATTAAGCCTATGGACATGGTATGGATTATATTTTAGGAAGTGTGGATATGAAAATATCGACAAGGGGCCGTTATGGTTTAATGGCAATGGTAGATTTGGCCTTTTATTATGGCGAGTGTAAAAATTTGATGAGCATCGCCAAAAGGCAGGGCTTGTCGGAAGCCTATTTGGAGCAGCTTATCATACCCCTGAAAAAGGCTGGATTCGTGGAAGGCACCCGCGGAGCTCAGGGGGGATACTGTTTAAGCCGCCCGCCTACGGCTATCACCGCCGGAGAAATTTTGAAAGCGCTGGAAGGATCCCTGTATCCTGTGGACTGTCTGTCTGGTGAGGAAGGGGCGAGCTGCGGGACGGCTAATTGCGACTTGTGTGCTACGAAAAGCTTATGGTTCAAAATGTATGACCGGATGAATGATCTGCTGGAATCCGTCACGCTTGCGGATTTGGTCCGGGATTACCAAGGTAAGGATAAATTTAAAACAATATAAAATTGGAAAACTGGAGAGTTATATATGAACAGGATATATATAGACAATGCAGCAACGACGCCGGTTCGCAACGAAGTGTTGAAAACAATGTTCCCGTACTTCGGAGAATTGTACGGGAACCCGTCCAGCCTGTACCAAACTGCTGCGGCCTCGAAAAAAGCTGTTGAAAAGGCACGGGAGCAGGTCGCGAATGCCCTTGGGGCCAAAATGGACGAGATTTATTTTACCGGCGGCGGCACCGAAAGCGATAACTGGGCTTTGATAGGAGCAGCCGAGGCCTATGGACAAAAAGGCGGGCATATCATTACCTCTGCAATTGAACATCATGCAGTGCTGCATACATGTATGTATCTGGAGAGCAAGGGCTATGATGCAACCTATCTCCCTGTGGACGAAGAAGGCATTGTGTCGGTTGCGGCTTTGGAAGAAGCCATACGGCCCGATACGTTCCTGATCAGCATCATGTTTGCCAACAATGAGATAGGAACGATCCAGCCGGTAAGGAAAATCGGTCGGCTGGCAAAGGAGCGGAAAATTCTATTCCATACGGATGCCGTCCAAGCGGTGGGCCATGTTCCCATAGACGTAAACGAGTTGAACATTGATTTGCTTTCCCTGTCGGCGCATAAAATCTATGGTCCCAAGGGCGTAGGGGCGTTATATATCCGCAAAGGCGTAAAACTCAAAAGTTTCGTACACGGCGGGGCGCAGGAGCGAAGCCGTAGGGCGGGAACCGAAAACGTGCCGGGTATTGTTGGCCTTGGACAGGCGATAGAGCTTATCTCGGCGGAAATGGAGGAAGAAAACAAAAGGCTTGCATTCTTAAGGGAAAGGCTCATAGCATCCATGCGTAAGGATGAACTTTTTGACGCAGCCAAAGAGTTTCAGGTTTCGTATGAGCTAATCCTATATGTCCACGATAATGGCAATCTCCCGGTGGTCAATTTCGCGGCCGGCGGCATTGCGACGCCCGCCGACGCGGCGCTCATGATGCAGCTCGGAGCGGAGGGCGTGTTCGTGGGTTCCGGCATATTCAAATCCGGCAATCCCGAAAAACGCGCGGCGGCGATCATCAAGGCCGTCACCAACTACAACGACGCAAAACTGCTCGCAGAGCTTTCCGAAGATCTGGGCGAGGCAATGGTGGGTATCAACGAGCAGGAGATAGAACTGCTCATGGCTGAAAGGGGTAAGTAGGTGAGAATCGGTGTACTCGCCCTTCAGGGTGCTTTTGCAGAGCATATCGCGAAGCTAAACGTGCTGGGCGCAGAAGGCTTTGAGATTAGGCAGCGAAAGGATATCCGCGAGCCGTTAGACGGCTTGATCCTGCCGGGCGGTGAGAGCACCGTCATGGGCAAGCTCCTGCGTGATCTGAACTTGTTTGACCCGCTTCTCTCTCTATTGCGTGAGGGGTTGCCGGTATTCGGCACCTGCGCGGGGCTGCTTTTGCTGGCCGATTCCATCGTCAATGACGGCGCAAGTTGCATTGCGACAATGAGCGTCGCCGCCCGTCGCAATGCCTACGGGCGGCAACTCGGCAGCTTTTCTACAGAGGCGAAGTTTAAGACTCTTGGGAAGATTCCTATGACGTTTATCCGTGCGCCGTATATAGAATCGGTGTTCGGAAACGCTGAGGTTCTCGCGGATGTTGACGGAAAAATTGTAGCTGCACAGCAAGAAAACCAGCTCGTGACGGCGTTTCATCCCGAACTCAACAGCGATCTGTCTGTACATAAATATTTTCTTGAGCTTGTAAAAAACAGCCTGCCCGACAATGAGGGCCGCACAATGATGTTCCGGACTTATAAGTAATTTAAGCGGCTGCTTCAGCTCAGCCGCTTAAACAATTCTATTTGACAACGAAAGATTTTGCTACTTCTGCAGCAGTAGCGGCGTCGGGAGTATATGCGTCTGCGCCGATCGGATCACAAAAGCTCTGTGAATTATACTTTGCCTCCATATATATACCTTGGTAAAATCTTGTGAAAAATTTCATGAAAAAAGGCTGGTATTTTCAATACTCGCCTTGTATAGATGTTTATAGCCTTTTGGATATAATTTGAAACATTTTTGGATGATCTGCCACCGAAGCCAGCACAGTATGGCAATTTCTATATGCTATAATCGTCCGCGCTTCCGCCGTTATAACCGTCAATGATGTCCTGTAAGGTGATGCCGTCCAGATATTCGTTCACAAGCTTGTCCAGGCCCTGCCATACAGGCAGTGTTTTACAAAAGCCGCTTCTCTCGCAGAAATTAGACTCTGTTTCAAGACAGGCGACAGGGCTGAGATTCCCCTCGGTAATCCGGAGGATCTGCCCCACGGTGTATTGGCCGGGCGGCTGCGACAGCATATATCCGCCCTGATAGCCGCGGTTTGTGCGCAGGATGCCGGACTGGTTCAGTATCCCCACAATCTGTTCCAGATACTTTTTGGAGATACCCTGCCTTTCGGCAATGTCTTTGAGCGGGATATAGCCGTCATCTTTATGTTCCGCAAGATCCAGCAGCATGCGTAGCGCGTACCTTCCTTTGGTTGAAATCTTCATGTTTCACCTCTAATTCATACTATTTCTCAGTATATCATAGACAAACTATGCTTTCAAGTAAATAAAAAAGTCTTATTCTATTGACAGGGCGATCTTTTGCCATTATAATCATACTAATACCATAGGTAATATAGACATAATGTGAAAAGGGGCCGCTACTATGAACTTGTGTTTTGCAAAGCCTGCCAGGCATACCGTTAATGGCCGAATGTGACTTATCTAAAATATTAGGCGGTTCATCAATCATCATGAAAGAAGGAATGAAATAATGAGCAATCATAAGAATTATAAGTTTGAAACACTGCAGCTCCATGTCGGGCAGGAGAATCCCGATCCCGTCACCGACGCGAGAGCCGTGCCGATTTACCAGACATCCTCCTATGTTTTCAAGGATTCCGCACAGGCGGCGGGACGTTTTGCCCTGACAGAGAGCGGCAACATCTATACGCGGCTGATGAACCCGACATCCGATGTGTTTGAACAGCGCATCGCAACACTGGAGGGCGGCGTTGCTGCGCTTGCCACGGCGTCGGGCGCCGCCGCAGGGACATACGCGATCCAAAATATCGCAAGGGCGGGGGATCATATTGTTTCCGACAACGCAATTTATGGCGGAACCTACAATCTGTTTGCCCATACCTTTGAGGATTATGGAATTGCAACAACCTTTGTGGACGGCGGAAATCCCGAAAATTTTGAAAAGGCTATCCTTCCCAATACAAAAGCCATTTTTATCGAGAGCCTTGGCAATCCCAACTCCACCATCGTGGATATCGAAGCGGTCGCCAAAATCGCCCACAAAAACGGCATCCCGCTGATTGTGGACAATACGTTCGCCACCCCCTATCTGCTGCGTCCCATTGAGTATGGCGCGGATGTGGTGATCCATTCGGCGACCAAGTTCATCGGCGGCCACGGTACATCCATCGGCGGCGTGATTGTGGACAGCGGCAAATTCGACTGGGCGGGGAACGACAAATTCCCCGGTCTTTCAAAGCCCAATCCCAGTTATCACGGCGTTGTGTTTACCGCTGCTGTCGGTAATTTGGCTTATGTCACCAAAATCCGCACGACTCTGATGAGGGACACGGGTGCGGTGCTCTCCCCATTCCACTCCTTCCTCTTCCTGCAGGGGCTTGAAACGCTTTCCCTGCGCGTCGAGCGGCATGTGGAAAACGCATTAAAGGTAGTGGACTATCTTTCTAAGCATCCGCAGGTCGAAAAAATCAACCATCCGAGGCTTCCGGAACACCGCGACCATGCCCTGTATCAAAAATACTTCCCGAAGGGCGCGGGCTCCATCTTCACCTTTGAGATCAAGGGCGGTGCGGACAAGGCCAAGAGCTTTATAGACCATCTGGAGCTGTTCTCACTCCTGGCAAACGTGGCGGACGTGAAATCTCTTGTGATCCATCCAGCCTCCACCACACACTCGCAGATGAGTGAAAGCGAACTGCTTGCCTCCGGCATCAAGCCTAACACCATCCGTCTGTCCGTTGGCACCGAACATATCGATGACATCATCGGCGACCTGGACAGTGCTTTTCAGTCCGTCAGGTAAGCGGTACATATTTATCAAATAAATGTGTGTCAATGGAGTGCGCTTTAAGGGCCGGTGACGCCATATTCACCGGCCCTTTTTAATATATCAAACGAGACGGCTGTGCCGTTTATGGAAGGATCATCACCTATGTCAATTAAAAACCTGTATCAATCCGGGCGTCCGGTTGTCTCCTTCGAGGTGTTTCCGCCGAAAAAGGACGCCAATATAGAAAGTATTTATGAAGCGATTGGGCATATTTCCGCGTTTTCTCCCGATTTCATCAGTGTAACATACGGCGCAGGAGGTTCCAGCAACGTAAACAAAACTGCGGAAATCGCTTCTTTTATCCTGCAAAAGTATGGAGTTCCGGCTCTTGCGCATCTGACCTGCGTCGGCGCCGATAAAGAAAGAATCCGTCAGACGCTTGACGAGATGTACGCAAAAGGAATCCGTGATACGCTTGCCCTGCGCGGCGACCTGCCTGAGCGCGGAACGCCGGATGACGGTTTTCAATATGCCGAGGAACTCATTCGGGAAATTCGCGGCCGCGGGGATTTTTGCATCGGCGCCGCCTGCTATCCGGAGGGGCATATCGATTGCTTCGACCTAGATATTGACATCCGCCGCCTTCGCCGGAAGCAGGAGGCGGGCGCGGATTTTCTCATCACGCAGCTCTTTTTCGATAACGACGCCTTTTTTCGATTTATGGAAAGAGCCAGAAAGGGCGGGGTCACACTGCCAATATCGGCTGGCGTTATGCCGATATTGGGGCGCAGCCAGATCGAGCGGATGATCTTCCTATGCGGCGCTTCGTTTCCCTCCGCTATCATCAAGCTATTGCATAAATACGAAAAGAATCCGGATGACCTGCGCAAAGCGGGAATCGAACACGTGGCAAAGCAGCTTGAAGGATTGCTGAAGCAGGGCGCCGAGGGCGTGCATATCTATACGATGAACAAACCGGACATCGCAGAGTATTGCATGAAACATATCGGAAGGGTATAGCGATGGAAAATGCAAAAGCGGAGGTGCTTCGCTATCTGGGATATTGCGGTCAGGCGTTATCGCCCGAGCTTGATGTTATGATAGAGGAATGTATGCAAAGCATGCGCGAGGCCGTAACCCCCTTTCAAACACGGATGACGTTTTGCATTTGTTCCCGGACAGACGGAATCCGTCTCGACAATACCGGGATCGTCTTGGGCGGGAAGGATATTTGCCGTCATCTGGCTGGATGCGGTCAGGTTGTCTTGTTGGCGGCGACCCTTGGGGCCGCGGCGGACAGCCTGATCCGCCATTGGGAAAGGTTGGACATCACACGGTCGCTGGTACTCGATGCCTGCGCAACGCAATACATTGAACAATGCTGCGATGAATTGGAAGAACAGGTAAAACAGGAAGAGAGTGAATGCGGTCTTGCGATTACTTCCCGCTTCAGCCCCGGCTATGGAGACCTCCCATTGGACACGCAACCGAAGCTACTGGCGGTATTGGACGCCGGCAGGAGGATCGGGCTGACCTGTACGGAGCGCTTTATCCTGATCCCGCGCAAATCCGTTACGGCAGTAATCGGACTGGGGGAAAATCCGCACAAAAGGCCGGATGACTGTGACAGCTGTCCGCTGAAGCATACATGCAGCTTCACGAAAGGAAAAAGAAATTATGGATATACGGAAATTGATACGGAACAGAATCATGTTCTTTGACGGGGCTATGGGCACTATGCTCCAACAGCACGGGTTAACGCCAGGAGCGTTGCCCGAACTATATAATCTTACCCATCCGGATATTGTTATTGATATCCACCGGGCGTATGTGCAAGCGGGAGCCGACATCGTCACAACGAACACCTTTCAGGCTCATGAGCTGAAGCTCAGCGGCGAGCACAGTGTGGAAGCCGTTGTACGTGCGGGCGTCCGCTGCGCCCGGGAGTCGGGCGCGCGGTTTGTCGCGCTGGACGTTGGGCCGCTCGGACAGCTTCTGGAGCCGATGGGGACCGTCAGCTTTGAGCGGGCATATGAAATATTCCGTAGGCAGATGGCTGCCGGTGAAAAAGCCGGGGCGGATCTCATCGTCATTGAGACCATTTCCGACCTCTACGAGGCAAAGGCCGCCATTCTCGCCGCGAAGGAGAACACCAATCTGCCGGTCATCTGCTCCATGACGTTCCAAGAGGACGGGCGCACCTTTGTGGGCTGCGACCCGCTCACCGCGGTCGTGACTTTGCAGGATCTCGGCGTGGATGCACTCGGCGTCAACTGTTCACTCGGCCCTGAATCCCTGAAACCCGTCATTGATATGATGCTAAAATATTCTCGGTTGCCGGTGATTTTGCAGGCGAACGCGGGGCTGCCGGTGATTCAAAACGGACAGACCGTCTATGATCTGGGGCCGGAAACTTACGCCGAACAGGTCATGGAGATGGTGCGACAGGGCGTGCGCCTCGTGGGCGGCTGCTGCGGCACGACGCCGGAATATATCCGCCTGCTCAAAGAGAAGATTGGAAATATGAGTCCGGTATATACGAATCCCATTCGCGTCACCGCCTGTACCTCCGGTACTCAGACGGTGATATTGGACGACAGGATCACTGAGATCGGGGAGCGGCTGAACCCCACCGGCAAAAAAGCCATGCAGCGGGCGTTACGGACCGGAGATATTGATTTTTTGCTTGATGAAGCAATCGCGCAGGTGCAGGCCGGGGCACAGGTACTAGACGTCAATGTCGGACTTCCGGATATCGACGAGCCCGCGACGATCAGCAAAGCAGTCCGTGAAATTCAGTCTGTAACCCGCGCACCGCTTCAAATTGACAGTTCCGATCCCGCCGCGATTGAAGCTGGCATCCGCATTTATAATGGGAAACCGATCATCAATTCGGTCAACGGAAAAAAGGAGGTTATGGACAGCATCTTCCCACTGGCAAAAAAATACGGCGCGCTTGTCGTTGGGCTTACTTTGGACGAAAGCGGCATACCGACCACGGCGCAGGGCCGATGTGAAATCGCCAGGCGCATACGGGACACGGCCATATCCTATGGTATCCCGGAGGAAAACCTGCTCATCGACTGCCTTGTCCTCACCGCTTCAGCACAGCAAGCGCAGGTGAAGGAGACGCTGGCCGCGATCCGTATGGTGGGGTCGGAGCTTGGTATGAAAACGGTGTTGGGAATCAGCAATGTGTCATTCGGCCTTCCCGACCGCGAACTGCTCAATTCCACTTTCCTCGCATCGGCTCTCGGCGCTGGGCTGGACGCTGCGATCATAAACCCATATTCCAAACGCTGCTGCGAGGTGCTGGACGCCAGCCGTGTGCTGAATGATGAGGATAGGAACGCCGTCAACTATATCGCCAGACATACAGGGGAAACGGTGATAACAGCCGCTCCCGCCAAAACAGATTTGTCGCTTGCCGAAATCATTGAACGGGGGCTCAAGGATCAGTCGGCGGGCGCTGTGGAAAGGCTACTTGAAAATACCACGCCACTTGATATTATCGACAGGGAGTTTATCCCAGCGCTGGATCGTGTGGGGAAACGGTTCGAATCCGCAAAAATTTTCCTTCCTCAGCTCATGCTCTCGGCGCAGGCGGTGCAGAACGGTTTTGCCGTTATCAGCAGCCGGATGCGAGAGAGTGGACAACAGCGCATGACAAAAGGAAAAATCCTGCTGGCAACGGTTCATGGGGATATCCATGACATTGGAAAAAACATCGTGAAGATGCTGCTTGAAAACTATGGTTACGAGGTAGTGGATCTCGGCAAGGATGTGCCGCCCGAAGCGGTTGTGGACGCCATCCGTGAAAACGATATCCGGCTTGCCGGCCTCAGCGCGCTTATGACCACCACGGTCAAAAGCATGAAGGATACGATTGCCGCGGCTCGTAAGTCGGGACTCGGCTGCACGTTCTTTGTCGGTGGCGCGGTTTTAACCCAGGAATACGCCTCATACGTGGGTGCGGACTACTACGCCGGGGACGCGATGGAAAGCGTGGCCATCGCCAACCGCTTTTTTGCCGCAAACGCCTAAGCGGGCTGTGCGGCTCACAAAGGAAAGGATGCGGACAAAATGCGGGATAAGGCACTGATTGCTATGAGCGGCGGCGTGGACAGCTCGGTGGCGGCTTTCCTCATGCTCAAAAAGGAGTTTGACTGTACGGGCGCCATGATGAAGCTTTATGCAGACGAACATGCTGAAGGCATCCGTAATAATGGATGCTGCTCACTTTCGGACGCCGAAGACGCACGCGCCGTGGCGTTTTCCCTGGGCATCCCATTTTATGTATTCAACTTTACCGAATGTTTCACCGAAAAGGTCATCCGGCGTTCTATGCCCGCACCGGTGTATGTCTGCTCCATCTGCTCGGAAAATAACAGCGTGGTTGTGGGAACGGAACATGAACTTTACTCCAAAACGCTGACCGCCAATGACATCAACCTGATTCCGGTTGAAAAGCTTGATACGCCGATAAAGGCCAAAGCAAAAATCCGCTACAGGCAGCCGGAACAGCCTGTGACTGTGCGCCAGATTGACCCCGACACGCTTCATCTTACGTTTGAAACCCCGCAGAGGGCGATCACGAAGGGACAAGCCGTTGTCCTGTATGACGGCGACATTGTAATCGGCGGCGGAACGATTGTGTAAGCGGAAAACCGATAAATGTTTTCAAGGATGGGACCCGAGTGAAGGAGGTCAATTCGGAAATGGAAGTAGAAGTAAAAACAAAGCAGCTTAAAATCGGCGGTATGACCTGCATAAGCTGTCAAAATAAAATTGAAAGAAAACTGCGCAACATCGCAGGCGTTAAAAGCGTTAAGGTGAGTTACAGTGCGGGAACCGCTGAAATTACATACGATACCGAAATTATTTCCTTGAAAGGCATATACGCTGTAATTGAAAAGTTGGATTATCAGGTGCTGATGGGTAACGAAAAGCAGGAATCGAATATCATCCGTGTCATTGGGATTCTGGTGATTATCGTTTCGCTGTATGTACTGTTACAGCAGTTCGGTGTTTTGAATCTGCTTGTGCCGAGCCAACTGGCCGACACCAAAATGGGATACGGAATGCTGTTCGTCCTCGGTCTGATTACATCAATTCATTGTGTAGCGATGTGCGGCGGTATCAACCTTTCCCAATGCATGCCACAGGACGAAGCACCTGCCGAAAAACAAAGCCGTATGTCTACGTTCGTTCCGGCTTTCCTCTATAATCTTGGACGGATAATCTCCTACACAGTTATTGGTTTTATCTTGGGTTTTGTGGGCTTGCTGTTTAGCGGTGGCGGTTCTGACACGGGTTTGCCGGTGATGGCGCAGGGAGGTCTCAAACTCATTGCAGGCATGTTCATGGTAATTATGGGAATCAATATGCTTGGGCTATTCCCGTGGCTCCGCAAGCTGCAACCGCATATGCAGAAAACGTTTGCCCGGAAAGCCGGCGCGGAAAAAGCGAGAAGCAAAAGTCCTCTGATATCTGTTCGGGCCTTGCTGTTTCAGATTTTCTGATTCATGCTCCATCAGGTAATCCAAAATGCCGACCTGCTTCGCGCGGTCGATCTGTTCCTCCGTCACCCACGGCATGGTCGCTCACGCGCCCCCTTTCTTCCTG
>Ga0153952_1000003_pt1 | contig 53203 bp, 66 predicted proteins | sample TSNJ036MetaG_FD_104746 | JGI IMG/M metagenome (GOLD analysis project Ga0153952, IMG submission 104746) | Attine ant fungus gardens microbial communities from New Jersey, USA - TSNJ036 MetaG | ecosystem: Host-associated > Fungi > Mycelium > Unclassified | place: USA: New Jersey, Wharton State... | reverse complement strand
GTGGACTCGTTTCATCCCTCTTCCAGATATCGGAAGCAAGCAATCGGTCAGTTTGAAGACCGAAATGGTGTCTTCGAGTACGACTATCATTCCAGCAACAAGTTGTATTTCTAGTGCAACATCGAGTATATCTGTAGCAGCTCAGATCACATCGACCTCCCCCAGCCTAGTAGATCATGTAGAATTGTAATTATACACTTTCTGAACATGATTGGACTCAAGATGAATTCAACTAATTCGAGGCATAAAATACATCTTCAATAGCTGCTCTTTCCCGTTCGCCTTTCTCTGAGAACAGGTCAGGCAGCCGCTATTCTGTCGATATGATACTAGAATACAAATGACACTGACATGATTCCATCGCCCTACTTTCGCTTAATCCATATGTATCTCAAGGCTCAAGCCAAAGATCCATCACATCATGATAGGATACCACTTTGGCTCCCTCATTTCATCTGGCAAGTCCATTATTCTAAGGCAAGCTTCAATCCTGCCATCCAATTCCGCCTTGTTGTCGAACAGCTTCCTCTCAGGTGGGGTGTTGTGCGTCACGTATACGATAACATATTGTTGATCGATACCACAGAACTCGCGCCTACGACTGCCTAACCAGCTGCAACTTGGAAGTTCGCTGTGGGCAGATGTTAATTGTAGCGAGCGATGATTATCTGACAGCACTCACTATTTCTCCGCATAGCCATATTCAAACCACTTATTCACGAACACAGCATATTTGAGCTCACGGGGGCTCCACCAGTCCGTCGTGAGGCGCAAGTAGGTATCAATCATGTCTCCTGGAATAAACCAACCTAGCCCATACCAAGGAACGGTGTTGCGACGAAAAGCGGCAATGGTAGTTGGCCAGCCCTGTTCAGGGAATTCATCCTTGTCATAAGATTCGGCTCTGAGGGTAATGATTTCAGCAATGCGAATAGACCTAGATTGAAATGTACCATGGAAAGTCCATAAGTTTAGGCATGACTCGATGGCTGAGAGGAAAAAATGAACAACACGTGAGGCGCTCTTTTTCTTGTATTCATCATTTCTCTCCCGCAACAAGCAAGCTAGTACTTGTCGGATGTGTGTCTACAGGAGGCCTGTACCCAGACGTGATGTCATTGAACAACACGTGAGCTTGCTACCATTTGGTCAATATAATCACTACTTCAACGGTATGACCTTCATGAGTCTCCCAATCTCAATTTCAGTAGCAGTAGTTCGTGATAGCAAGCATATCGGCATCAAAGTTGCACTGGTCACCCCAGTGGCATCGCAAAATAAGCTGCAAATTTGACTGTTACATTTGACTCATTGAAAAGGGAAACAATTCTCGAGGAAGGTTAGAAGTAGGCTTGGGTTGTGGGAATGAGACATGCATGGAGATCTATAATGCTTATGGAATCAATAGAACGTGAAAAAGGATTGCTATTCCAACAAGGTTGCAGCAGGGTTGAATAAATACAATGAGTTCCACAGTGAAATTGACTGGTTCTCCGGCTGAGCTGCAACGCTGAAGAGGTCCTGTTTTACACTAGGGAAGGATCATAGAAGATGCGCAGAACCATATGAAAACCCTGGTAGAGTTCGTAAAAGTCCAGTTTCAGTTTCTATGAAAAGACACATCAGGAACAAAGTGACATGTTTTGTTGTGTGATACCTTGTCACTATTCATTGTTGAGCCATCGATGCCATACCACAATCTCAAGGGTGCGCATGGCTTTCAAAAAAAGATTCTAGGAAATGGTCACTGACTTTTCTCTCAGCACTCATCAAAGGCATCCGAGCATGCAAGGCCCGTTCGCCTCACTCCAATCTGATGTCTGCTCATTCCAGTTCAATAGACAGTCGCAGATGAACGCGCACTCATACAACAGGAGTCTGCTGCAATTCGTGCCTCTTTCAGGGAAGAGGACTCGTTTTACCGGTACAACAATGTTGCCAAACTCCTCTATATCCATATGTTGGGCTCCCCTGCCCATTTTGGTCAAATTGAATGTCTAAAGCTCGTAGCAAGTCCGCGGTTCTCTGATAAGCGATTGGGATATCTTGGAATTATGCTGCTGTTAGATGAGAATCAGGAAGTTCTGACGTTGGTCACGAATTCGCTCAAGAAGTATGTTTAGGTCACTGTCTTCCGCACTGACCGTGCTTATGTTTTTTGATCTCCTACAGTGATATGAACCATTCCAATCTGTATGCAGTTGGACTGGCCTTGTGCACTTTTGCCAATATCGCTTCCGAAGAGATGTCGCGCGATCTTGCCAATGAAGTCGAGAAGCTGTTGGGCTCGGGAAATACATACATTCGGAAAAAGGTCTGTTGTATATTACGTTGTTCAACAACCATCCATTCATACGTGACCGACAGGCTGCGTTGTGTGCTCTCAGAGTGATCAAAAAAGTCCCAGATCTTGCCGACCACTTTGTGAACAAGGCCAAAAATCTCCTGACAGATCGCAACCACGGTGTTTTATTGACTACGATAACGCTTGTATCAGAAATCATTCAAGTTAAAACCGAGCTCCTCGACGAGTTCCGAAATGTCTGTGTTCTTCCCATTTGATTTGCCTCTCGATTGGCGAGCTGAACCTGTCTTATCATTATTATTCTTAGGCAGTCCCTCTGCTGGTCAGAAATCTCAAATCTCTCGTTACCACGGGCTATAGTCCGGAGCACGATGTCTCTGGAATCACAGATCCCTTTTTGCAAGTCAAGGTTCTCCGTTTGCTTCGTATATTAGGCAAGGGCGACCCTCAAGCCAGCGAGACTATGAATGACATTTTGGCACAGGTAAGTTTAGGTTTTTTGTGTCATCAGATTTTTCTTTTCACACGTTTGCTCAGGTTGCAACCAACACCGATTCCACCAAGAATGTTGGAAATTCGATACTATATGAGACAGTGCTTACAGTTTTAGAAATCGAGGCTGATACCGGACTTCGGGTCATGGCCATCAATATTCTTGGAAAATTTTTGAGCAATCGGGATAATAATATCCGGTACGTAGGAAGGCACGACCAGATTATAATCGTTCACGAAGATCATAGTTATGTCGCCCTAAATACCCTTAACAAAGTTGTGTCAATGGATACAAATGCAGTGCAACGTCACCGAAACATCATCCTCGACTGTCTACGAGATGGCGACATTTCAATTCGTCGACGTGCCTTGGAATTGTCATATGTTCTGATTGATGAGAAGAACGTTCGATATCTGATTCGAGAGCTGCTTGCTTTCTTAGAAGTTGCAGACGACGAATTTAAACTCGGCATGACAACACAGATATGTTTGGCTGCTGAACGTTTTGCGCCCAACAAGCGTTGGCACATCGATACTGTGTTACGAGTACTGAAATTGGTGGGCAATGTCGATTACAGGCCATAGTGATTTCGTGTTGATTCTTCTTCTAGGCCGGCAATTTTGTGCGAGAGGAAATACTCTCAGCTTTTATCCGCCTTGTAGCTCATACTCCTGAGCTTCAAGCGTACACCGCGTCAAAGCTGTACTTGGCTTTGAAGGCCGATATTTCTCAAGAGTCCCTCACATTGGCAGCGACATGGGTGATCGGTGAATATAGCGAAGTCTTACTCGAGAATGGTGTCATCTCAGATGAAGACCAGTCCCTCAGGGTAAGCTGGATAGCTATGTTGCGCCAATATGATTTAAATGCTTGTCAGATCACAGACAAAGAAGTTGTTGACCTCCTTGTTTCTACCCTTGACTCTCCCTATGCCAATTACCTCACTCGCCAGTTTGTTCTGGCGGCTATCACTAAGATCTCCTCTCGCACTACCACATCTTCTGCTGAACAAGATCGCATTGCTGCAGTCTTGGCCCAATATACTACTACTCTTGAGTTGGAATTACAACAGCGTGCAGTAGAGTTCGTCAGCTTGTTCAGTCTAGGAGATCTTAGGGAGGGTGTGCTAGAGAGAATGCCTCCGCCGGAACTGAAGGCCACTATCATGGGTACCGGTGCGTCGGGCTTTATTCTCAGAGAGAAGCTTTGTTGATTCACATGTGACGTTGCAGTGAGCGAGAATAAGCCTGTGGGGTCAACAGCGGCTGAAGGCGATCTCATGGGTGGGGATGACATTATTTCAGTAGGTAGTGGCGCACCAACAACAACAAATGGTCAGCCCAAAGCACTAGCACAGTCGAATCAAGATCTTCTAGCAGAAATATTCGGGTCTTCACCGCTGACGACTTCTCCACAAGTTTCCCAGCAGCAGCAACGGAAATCAACGATGGATGATATCCTTGGCCTATTTGGTTCTACGAATCTAGCATCATCCCCGGCTCCTTCGTCGTCATTCACCACATCTCCTCCTCCTGTCACAAATCCGTTGTCTTCTTTCTTGTCAAATTCTTCATCAACACATTCCTCATCTCCTGTACAATCGCCTCCTACTATGCCTTCTTTATCTACTGCTACCCCTGCTGCCCCTCCTGCTGCTGCTGTAGTAAAAACAGCACCACGATTAACAGCTTACACTGCCTACGAGAAGAATGACCTGAAGATTACGTTGACTCCCCAGACTTCTGCTGCGAAGCCTGGCATTGTCATGATATTAGCAAAATTCAGCGTGCAAAATTCATCAGGTGCTAGTGGGATCAATTTTCAGGCTGCCGTACCCAAGGTTTGTCAAGGCTTTTTGTCCAGAGCAGCAAGGAAATGCGGAAATACTGATGATTTGATGAATAGTCACAACAGTTACAAATGCTTCCCATGTCGAATACAAATGTGGAACCTGGAGTGACAGAGACTCAGCAAATGCGGATTATAGCGCCCGTTGGTGTCAGTCCTTTTCTTTTTCTTTGTGTTGGGAATTTTCTAAATACATATTCATAATTCTCATAGAGCGCTATACGACTACGACTGCGTGTCAGTTATACTATTGCTGGACAAACCATTCAAGATCAAGTCGACTTTTCGGGTTTTCCTGTAGGATTGATGGGTGATTCTTCATAGTGTGTTTGTGTGGGGTAACCCCCACCACTTAGTATTTTTTTCTTTTCTTTTCGAACTATCATCCAACTATTGTTTATCACCATCATATACGTATATCATTTGCAGAGAACCTATACTTCACTGGTAGCAAAAATAAATAAATATACACGATTAGGCAATATTTGAACTGTACGTTTAAGCGTACGTTTACTAAAACACACACGTAAAAACGACGACAACGAACTTAAATGAAAACCTGCAAAGGATGTCTATCATACACATTTTGTCCTTCACTCAACTCTCCAAGGTCAGGATAAAACGGCACAAGTGCATCCGAAGCACCCAAGTACAACGCATTATAGACTCGCCAATACACTTCTCTGACTTTACGCGCAGGATGAAACAAGCCTTGCAACGTGTAACTCAGTAAAATGCCAGGTCCTAATGTGACGCGCATCGCTTCAATAGCTTCCATGACGGCACCGATGACGTGAGGTGACGTCTCGAAACAATTAGGCCATACCAGGTTCATCAAGTGAAGCATCGAATCTTCACAACCAAGACCTGCCACGCCCAGTGCGAGATGCTTCACGATGGTACTGGCCGTCTGTCGATGGACGAGATCACGATCGGTCAAAGCATCTTCCAGCATCGTCACTACGGAATCAGCATAATAAGCGGATTGTGGACCGACGTATTCAAAGACGAAGGAAAGAGCTTTCAAACAACCCGTGCGAACGTTCAGTTCGGCTGTACGATACTCGTTCAGAATTGCAGGAATACACGTAAATGCTAGATGAACCAAAAATGATGAGCTTATAAGCAGAAATAATAACAATAATAAACACTCACGTCCGCAAGTTTCTGCAACAATAGCAATAGCAACGGTACTACACACACGAGACTGCCGCTCTTGTACCCGAAGATTCGTCAAAAGAACGGACAGAACATCCTGAGGACCCAAACTCTTGGCAATATAACCAAAGGAATTGACAGCAGCTCGACGAATGCCTTTTTTATGTGCTTTGAGAAGATCAAGCAACTCAAAACAAATACGCATCCATTCACGAGCAGGCACAAACTCTGCACCACGATCAGCGATACGTCCAATCAAATTGATAGACGCTTCTTGCACTTTCTCGTGCCTGTTTCGCAAGATGGGAGTCATACGAGGAACTAAGGGATCAATTCCAAATGAGCGATTATTTTTTGGATACATTGATGATAGACTTACGCAGATCTTTCACAGGAGGGTTCATCTGAGTCATACCAACAACATTAGCAATAGCGCCCACTGCAGCAATGATACTGCCTAGTGTGTCGGGATACTCTTCACCCAGCTGTTCAAACAATACGAGGCCAAGCTTGTTCAACAGCTGATCTTCACCGCACTGCTTGATAACAACAGCAAGACGGCTAGTCAAATCAGCAGCCTGTTGGCGAACTTTTGCGCTCTTGTTATTCAATCGCCAAAGAATCGTGGAAACAATCTGGGTGAGATAGGGTTTGACGCGAATACCAAGGGCATTGACAACAGTTCCAAAGCCGTCAAGCATGACTTGGTCTTCTGTCGTTTGTTCTTGGAAAGAATAGATGATACCGTCCACGAGTCGAACCTCCAAACGTTCATCAATGTCAGAAGCACCCAGAGTAGCGACAACCTTCGTAATCGTCTCCATAACCATCTTTCTATAGGGTTCCGACTCGTCCTTCAAGTCATTCACAATTCGACCCACAATCTCCGACACTCCGGCCTTTTGTGCGAGTTCAACTGTAGTTTCAACAACCTGGCGGTAATTACGACGATCAAGCGCCATCCGACGAACCCAGAATGCCTTGAAAAAGTCGGGAAGAATGTCTTGTTTGATATACGTGGGCGTAACACCCTCAGTCGCAGCACACTGCTTGACAACTTTGAGAACAATCTTCTTCATCTCCTCATCTGAGGTCTGGAATTCTCGAATGAGGATCACAGTCACTTCCTTGGTATAGTATGATGCGTATTCAGGGTCCATCAGAGGAATAATGAAGCCAATGGCCTTCAAAAATGCAGCGAGACCCTTGCCACGGTGAAGACGAATACCAAGCCACAGCGGCTTCAACACATTATCGAATGACTCAATACCATAGGGCGCAGCTGCCTCAGCCAAAGCAGCGAGACCCAATGCCGTCATCGTCCTGACCTTTTGCTGTTCGTCCGTTAGACCGTGGGCGATACAATCAACAAGATTACGAAGGTGAGGAAGAACGGCACAACCCATCATGATAGCAATTTGTTGGACGATACGAATACCAGTATGACGAGCCTGCCATGACTTCTTGGATCGACAGACAGCTTTGAGGAAAGGAAGGAGGGAAGGAATGCCCAATGCTGATGCAACAACTGAAAAGGCTCGGGCAGTTGTATTACGCACGTATTCGTCGGCATGATCGATATCAGGACGCATAGTGGAGATCATATGAGCGAGACCAGCTGCTTTCGAGAGATTAGATATAATTTCACGACCCTCGACACGAGCGTAATAATCCTCATCGATGAGGAGAGGTTCAATAACAACCAAAATCTTGTGTACGTAAGGACGAACGAGATCGTCCAACTTGTACAACACACGATCAATGACTTTGACAAGTAAATGTCGTTCCTGATCCTCGAGGGTGCGCTCCATCAGAAGTGGAAGAATCTTGTCAAACAGCGGACCAGCACCGAATTCACGAGCCTTGTCCGTAATCTGACGAAGGGCGGTTTTACGAACCGGGGGTGTGCCGTTCTTGATCTTCAGAAGCAGTCGCATGATCTTCCTCTCCTTCATCTCATCAACTGACAACTCCGTCTCATCCTCCTCCTTCAAGATTTTAGCAAAATATTGCGCGTCTTCTGGTTTGAAGAAAGCCAAATTTCCAACACCTGGAATTTCAGTGGGAAGTTCAGGCGCCAAGCCAGCTGCAGCAGCTTGCGCAGCCGCATCCGAGCTTTCCTGAATTTGGAATCCACCGACTTCGGTGACAGTGGTGGTGGGCAAAAATTTCCTGAGGTTGATAGCAGGTGCGTAGCCCGGTGGAGGAGTCACGATGCTGTATCCTTTTTCCGGAAGTAAGGCGTCCAGCTCCTCGTCTGTAAGGTATCGATTATGCTTGTCGTCATGGTTGATTCCAGGAGCATTCATAATAATTGGGGCCATAGGGACATCCTGAACAACAGGTGTTTGATCCCACCGCGATCTTTTCGAGGGTGCTTCAGCGGCTTGCGCAGGTGTAGCGTCGCTAGGTGTAGCGTCCCATCTGGAGCGACGTTTCTTTGGTGCGGAGGCCTCCAAGGCTTCCTTGGACCACTCACCTGTGTCGCGCTGATTGGGATCTTTATTTTCATCCGTAACTTCCATGTCCCATTTTCTCTTCCTCTTCGTACCCACCGCTGAGTCATGCTGTTGCTGCTGCCTCGCCATCGCCAAATCCCTTGCCGCAGCCAACTCCATCGCGACATCGAGAAGTTCACTTGCAGGAGGTGTCTTGTCTATATCCATCTTCAGCCCATCTTCCTCTCGCTCTTTTCTCTCCTTTTCCTGGATGGCTCTGTACACCCGTTGTTCCTCCTGTTCCAATCGTGACAACCTCATAGCATCTTTATAGCCTCCTTCAACTTCTTCTCCGTCTTTGGTAGCAAATGCATCTGCACTGTCAACAGCGACACGATTGAACCTACGATGGTGATAATCATTTTGTCGTGCTGCTATTTGTCGTGTTTTTGCAGTTTCGGCAAAAGGGTCGATGTTTTCCTCTTCTGCCATCTCGGCGAATTCCTCGAGTATCTCCTTGGGTACTGAGAAAGAGTCGAGGAGCCTTGGTTCATTTGAGGAAGACATGGTAATGTGTGTGAGAGATGGAAGTTGTTGAGCGCTTCAAGGAGGGGAACTTGCTTTGAAAGGTGATTAGTTAACTCGGGATGACTAATCATTATTCCCACGCGCTACCTATAAGGATCAATTTTTTTGTTACGCCTTGTGGGTTTCTCTCTCTCTTCATAGTCTACTATCTGTGAGTTATTGCTTTTCATATTCGAAAAAAAAAGATGTTTTCTTGCCGCCCCAGTCGTAGTTCAAAGAACCATGACGATCGGCAGAGCAAAATAGCCAAACATTGCACCTCTGAACCCATCCTCATTCAACGACGTTTGTGTGTTCTCTGCTAACTCTATCTTTCCAGATCATCTCAATGCCTAGTATTGATACTTGAGTAAGTACATTTTTCATATCTAATTCCAAGATGAATCAAACTATCACCAAATAACCGACCCCCTTCAAGGGGAATGGGGAGATGTGTATTTGAAAAAACTAAGAACAGCCAGCTGATTCCTTTCTTCTCTTGACCGTATTCAAGCATCGTTTACTGACATGCTTCTTTTTTTAAAGAAAAAGGAAAATTAATTGGCAGACAATCTACTGTTCTGTAACTACAAAATTATCTCAAAATACAATCTTCAGCCATGACCCAAAAAAAATTAGTTACTGCGTTTCATTGCCCAATATCGGTGAACCTTGCAACATCTAAACAGATAGAGTACAAAGATGACACAGATAAGTGGCACACGAACAATTTCATGAATGTCATTACAGAAACAGTCAAAAATCAAAAAAAAGATCAAGTCAGTACCAAAAAAAAAACTACCACCAGCTCCTATACTTTCCAGGTAAATCCAGTCCACCAGGACTATCATATAACAACGAACTTCTGCTTTTTCCAAACAAACCTCCCGGGCTATCTGAAAGGGTTCCCATTCTGTGCAGTTCATCATCGAGTAGGGTTCGTGGATCCTGAGGATCAAGAACAGGTTTTGCATGAGGCGTTCGACTGAACGGTGAAGACCCATATCCGTTGGGAGTACGAAAGGGTGAGTCGATTATGTTTGAACTGAACAACTTCCTTGGAGTCAGAGGATTGCCTTGGTTACTGTCTTTGCGCCTACGAGGTGTCTTCAGAGGGTCGTAGTCGTCATCTACTTCTCCGAAAGATATAGTAGGAGGAGGATCAAGATGAGACTTGTAATGAGCCAAGCTCGCATTTGGACTCATGTGCAGGCCCTTGTGTGAGAGAGGAGTACGGACGGGTGAGAATTGGAGGTGTCGACTAGGGGGAGGAGTACAAGGAGAGGGCGTTGAGGGACAGACTTGCGGATCAAGTAACATCAAAGAAGTTTTTGCTGCTCTTTTCTCAAGGGTAGGGGAGGTTGGAGGGACAAGAAATGGTGAAATACCCTGGACGGAAGTCAGAACTAAACGTCAACAAGATGCAGAAGAGCAGTATACCTGGATGAGGGAATTCTGACGCTGGCCGTCGGCCTTGCATTTGAGCAGATCATCTTCGTCTTCTGAAATGACGCGTTTGCTGCTCAGTAAGTGGATGCCGGGCTCGAGGGCGATAGGATTGGACTGATCGCTCCAGAAGCGAACAGGTTTCAAGATAGTACTGGCTGTAGGGGACAAGGGACGCGCATCTTGGTCGGATTGAGGGTCAGACTCGGTGATGGAGCAGATAGGATTTGCTTCCAAGTCCATATCGCTAGTAGCGGGCATGGAAGGAGAACTAGAAGATCGGCGATTTGGAGTAAGGCCTGGAATGGAGGAAGCAGAAGAAGTGGGTGTGCTAGAAGAAAAGCTGGGGAGAGTCTGAGGGGGAGAAGTTGCTCTGGCGGAAGAAGCAGAACTAGTGGCGGAGGATGGCTCATTGCGGTGATAGAGAACACGAGTAAAGGCTGAAGCTGGGGGGAGAGGAGGAAAGATAATTTCAGCAGGAAGAGCATGATTATTGATGCAGCTCTGATAATAGGGGAGGTGGTGGGGGGTGGGACGCGTAGGAGGGAAAAGGGGGGCAAAGGTAGTAGTAGATGATGAAGAGGTAGTGGCTGCTGTGGAGGATGGAAAAACTGGAGAGGACAGGGAATCCTTTCGAGAACGCTTGGATTTGCGGGAATCACGATCATCAATATCGGGTTTCTTGCGGGCACGGGCCTTGCCCTTGGGAAGCTTGTCTTTTGCGGAGACCTGAGTCATGTAGTCCTTGCAGAGGTGCTTCCTGAAATTGCCGCCTTTGAAGCAAGCGAGGTCGTCGTCCCATATAGCCCACTGAGTTCGACCTTGGGAGCGGTCCCTGGGGACCTTGCGAAAACAGACGGTGGTGCTGAGGACATGGCGGATGCTGTTCATCCAGGTTGTTTCGCCGCGCTTGAAATGGGGATAGACGATAGTGATCCAGTCGTAGATTTCCTGGAGGGTGAGGCGGTGTTCTGGGGATGAGAGGATGGCCTGGCCGACGAGGGCGGCGTAGGAGAGGTCGGGTTTGTTTGTGGAGTAGGGGCCTGGGGGAAGAGAGTAGGGGAGCTTGTCGTAGTCATCCTCTGAGGGGAGGGGGAGGAGGGGGCCTGGGGAGGAGACGAGATTGACGGGGCGGAGGGGAGATGATGGGGGAGAAAGAGGCGGGGAGGAGGGAGGGACGGACTTTATAGGTGTTTTTGGAGAGGGAGGGAAGATGTCGGGGGACTGGAGGTCACGGGACAGCATGAAAGCGTCGAGGGAGGGCCGTTGTCGGTGGGATCTGGATCTGCGGTCGCGTCGGGAAAGACGGCGCTGGCGTTCGAGTACGATGTCCATGGAATCGTGCCTGGGAGTATTGTCAGCATTTGCATTCGTCAGAAAACGACGCATCTGGTCGCTGTGCCGACTGAGCTCCTCGCGGGACAGCCCAAGCGTGTGCAGCAACTGCGAAATGGGCGAGTCTGCCATAGAGCTGCCCTGGGAAAATCAGCGCGTCTGCGGATCATTTTTCTCACTCAGTTCTATTCTTACACCAAAAATTCTAGCTAGCATCAGCACACTGGCCTCTCCTGCCCTCAGATAAATTGGACCCGTCACTCACCTTCCCCGTCCACCAGGCTCTGCTCCACGACACACGTCTCAATGTACTCACTCATCACAATGTGACGCCGCTTTCCTCTGCACCACCCACGTCAGTCCGAGACAACCACGCACCAACCGCCTGCTTACCGGTAACTCGCCTCCATCAGCTCCATTCTCCGACTACTGTCTCGCATGTCCACCACAACGTGTGTCAGTTTGCCCTCCTCAAGTCCCACTATCCTCCCCCCTTGTCCTTCAATCAGCTCCCTAATCTTCTCAAACCTATCCCTGTTCTCAGTCCACATCCACTCAGCCGGGTCTCACCTACCTTGCCGTAATCTCCTCTTCCATTTCGCTCTTCACCTCCATCCCATTTCGACGAGCATTCTCAGCCGTATCAAGGTAGAAACATCTGTTTTTGATCAGCCCTCTGGAACAACTACTCCACCGTCACTTACAGGTGTCTGAATATCAGATTCTCATCATACTCTCTCGCCTCCCCACCTTCTCCCATCTTCACATCATCACCGTCTTCTTTTTCTTCTTTGTCTTCTCTATCTTCTTCTCCATCTTCTCTCCCTTCTTCCTCCTCCGACGTCTCCTCCCTCTTCACATCTGCCGAATCGTGATCACTTTCCGTCTCAGACACCTCCATATCTCCACCCCTAAACCATTCTGCTATCTCTCCTTCACTCGTCACATCCCCGTCCACACCCTCACCCTCGTCGTAATCAGCCTCTTCCTTACGCCCTGATGTCGCATGGAAGAAATATCTAGACAAGCACATCAATCTCTCACCCATCCTTCCACACTTCACACAGACAAACTAACTTGTTATGGAACGGTGCTGCCTTTCCAAGCGTAATCGACCTCTTGATCCACGTAGGCTTGATCACGTCGTTCACATCCTTATCCATAATCAATTTCAGATCGTACGCTTGCACACCCATCCATGAATTTATCAAGAATAGATGATCATCAACGACTCACGGGTAACAGTCCCACCATAGACCACCAACATATCGGATTTAGCAATCTGCACACACGTTCCGCCATGCGTATAGATTCTATGTTTCATATCTGAACCCATATTCAACCCGTCAGCTTAACAGTACTCAACTGTTTCATCAGATCTTGACGATCTCGGTCACCTGTCCGAGACTTGGGATCCGACATAACAACTGTGTGTTCGCTCCATAGTTATTTTCGGGGCTTTTTGTCAAGTTGTCCGAGTAAGGAACACACACCAAACTTCATTCCCTCAAAAATATCGGATTCTACCGACACGTCTTTCATACTCGGTTCTGAATATTGAGGCAGCACCGTGGCCTGATCAAACAGAGTTTCTCAACGATTTGTGTCGTTTTGGCTTTTCTGTCCCTTCACAAACCTTGTTATCTGCTTTACGTTTCTTTCTCTTGGACCCTCTTATGATGTCTTTCAGCAACGTCATCTAGATGAGAGAAACATGAACATACACCATGTCGCTGTCCAATTTCCTTTTTCTTTCCGTCTTTAAACTCTCCAAGACAGCTGTAAATCAATCTTGACAACTACTCCATGAGCTTATCGTACACACACATTCACATACCTGAAGCTGTCATACAGTCTGCAGCTGTCAGATCTTCCCTAATCGCCACAGCTCGAGGAAATCGCATTGTGAACCCCAAGTGATATTGATCTAAGCAGAAGGGAGAGAGAAAAACCTCGGTCAATGAGACATATCCAGATCCGAGGGAAAAATGACAGAAACCCGATGGCATAATTTCAGCTGCTTTGACTTTGAGGATAAACGAACTGGCCTACATCAGCTCCCTTTTTTTGCTAAGTGCGACGATAACTCACGCTTCGGGTTCTATGAATACATCCCCTTTGTCCTCTTGAGTTCGATTTGCAGTCAGGAGGAACGAGGGCTGTTGCTGTGCATTCCATGCCTTCCAAGGTTTGTCCCGCACCCAGACATAATCAGCATACGATAGGCCGGTGCCAACGCGGACAAATGTACTATATCTAGCAAGCATGTGTGATGAATCAAGCATCCAATGAGCAAAGAGAAAGATGATATCTTCTTACTTGGGCTCATCCTCCTCCTCGTCCTCTCGGCGGTCATCAAAAACAGCGCAAATTAGAGTTGATACACCTCCTCCACGTTTTCCACTGCCATAGTTCCCAGCTGTCAATTGTGCAACAAAAAAAGTATAAAGTATCGGCAAACTAATGAAACACACATGCATGTGCGCATACACACACACGCTCTCTTACACTCACCTACAACAAGAACGTCGACCGTTTCACCCATGTTATCCTGGGAGATTCTCATGAGAATTTCGATCGGTGTGGAAGGAAGGTTGTCATTTACCATATACTCCGGCTTCACCTAACGTGAAAAAAAAAGGATTAATATCACCTCTCTTTCTCTCACATATATAAATGTGAAGAACAGGCCCTAACCTTGACCCAATCCATATTCCTTCCATTGAGTACATATTTTGAAAGAGGGTGCTTGATGATCAGACCTTCGCCTCTTGCTATCATAACTTGGTCCATCCGTTCTCTGATATCCTTTACAGTTTTCCCTTTATATTCGATGACGTACTCAATATGCCCCTTGATCTCCTTCAAGCAATGTTTAAGGTTGCGTTTACGAAACGTCAGTGACCTGTGGATCAACGACTGGCCATTGAGATAGAGCAGATCGAAAACCTTGACTAATAAAGTATTAAAAAAAGCTTGAAAACCCCATAAAAAAGGCCTACAACAGGGTCGAGGATTGAGTGTCGCTCTGGATTTGCCTTTGTCTAAAATGATGTCCCGAAAAGAAATCAGGTTTCAACTCGAAGCAACGAGTAAAAACGCAAATGACCTAGCGCAGCTGTTTTGAGTGTTCCAAACGGGATATTACGTTCCGTAACAGGGTCCCAAACCAGCATTTCTCCATCAAGGATGATACTAGTCGACATTGACATTGAGGGGACGAGGAAGACGAGGGAGAGGGAGAGAACGCACTCATCAACACGACTGTCAAAGGCCTTGTCAATGTGCGGAGTCAAACTGCCGGTTCCAGCGTGTTTTCCATAAAGATAGGTGTAATCTTTGCCCTTCCTGCTTCGTGGATCAGATATAGGCAAGACCAAAAATATACCTTTTTGGACTGGCCTGGAACCGTAAAAGTACTCGTCTCCGCGCTTGTGTAATTGCATTCGCTCTCCGTCAAGCTTCTCTTCGATATAAAAGTCAGATCCGCCCATTTCTCGAACTGTATCTTCTAGTTTCCTTGTCGGTCGCTTACATAGCATGGGAGCGAAAACATGGAGGAGTTGAATTGCTTTGCCCTGATTTTGTTTTGTTTAAATTTTTGAGCGTCATGAAACTGGGAAGTGAACAGTGCAGAAAAAATTAAGCATTTACCTCAGAATTCAACCTGAAAGAGGGATCCCACAGCTTCCAGGCTACTTTCTTGAGGTCTGAACAGGTATTGAACAAGTCCTGGGCGTCTGGATGGAATACAGAGAAAATGGTGGTTTCTTTCACCGAGATTTGCATGTCTTTTTTGAAAAAAAACTCGTTGGTCAACATGAAGAGCGATGGGATAAAGAGGTCGACGATAGATTACCCTTCAAAATGATACGAACAATCCAACGCTGTTCCTGCGCTGTGGCTCTGTTGTAGGCTCGTTGAAGGATCTTCGACTGGGCATCTCTTTACAGCCGCTTAACAGCACAACTCGTCAAAAAGCGGTCAACACGTACTGTTTGCCCATATTCTGTACCAACTCGTCTAGAATGTGATTGAGATCTTCAACAGATAATGAGCCTTCGATGACCGAGGATCGCTTGCTAACGATTTCGTAAAGGACAGCATGGAAATCACCAGACGCTTTCTGTAAAGAATTGTTTTGTCTTTAGATAAGATGATACTAGTATTCGGATCAAAAAGCGTCGTACCTCTCGGTCAATTGGTTTCTTCCAGTTCAACAGACGAACGGCATCTGGGTCTCTCATGCCAAGGGGAATGAGCTTGATGTAGATCTTTGCAATATTCTTTTCTTTCAATCCATACACCGCGCGCTCCCGATCTTTCTGTGTGTGTGAAGTTAACCCCACAGCTGATGAATGGTCATGGCTGTTTCCTATATAAAAAAGACTACCTGGGGCAATAAAAGCCGTAGAACAGGGTACAAATCATATCCTTTCTCTTGTCTCCAATGCTACCGAGGCGTTAGGAGAGACGGCACTCAAAAAAATGAACGGCACACTGCTCAACATACAGTAAACCAAGAAGCAATCAGTTTCTTTCGCCTGTCTTGCTTTCTCTCCGTTGACAATTTCTCAAATAGACTGACTAACACGGCAAAAGGGGCACTATCCACATTCTGAGGGGGTGGAGGAACTGTTGATTCTCGAGGTTGAGGTATCGGGTGCGCTGAAGGTGGCGGTTCCGACATATTTGGAACTGGAGGACCCAATACAAAAAAGTATTTTTTTTATTCTGCGAAGTTGAATGAAGTATGAAGGAGGGGTTATGAGTCGTTTGTGTTCACGTGAGATGCGTATTTTTGAAAGGTGTGACGAACGACGATTTTGTCGTCTTTCGGCGGCTGACCTGGGCCAACAAAACCTAGAAGCTTCACTCTCATTTTTTTCTATTACCGATTCCCTTTCGTTTCTTTATTCCTCAGCGGACCTACATTTCTATATTCTATCATGGTGCCTAGCTTCCCCCCCTTGCAACAAAAGAATCAGGACCCCAAGATGATTGGCCGTTGGAAAGTGGGCAGGACCATTGGACGGGGTTGTTCTGGTAAATACACCGCTCCGCCTGTCCTTAGGCCCCTGACACACACACACTCACATCGTCTCGAGGGCATGTACGAATCGCACGACACTCGAGGACCGGTCAATATGCAGCTATCAAGATTATATCCAAGTCCTCCCTTGCAGCCTCTGGAATTTCCCTCAACCACCTTGCAGAAGAAGTGGAACGCGAAAAGCTGGCTGTTGAGAGAGAAATCGTGGTCATGAAGCTCATCGACCATCCAAACATTATGCATCTCTATGACGTCTGGGAGACATCTGGCTATCTATACCTGGTTCTCGAGTACATCCAAGGCGGTGAACTGTTCGAACACCTCTGTAAACATGGGCCACTTTCCATCACCGAGACTCTCAAGTACTTTCATCAAATAATTGGTGCTGTTGATTACTTCCATCGCTTTAATGTAGCTCATCGCGACTTGAAACCGGAAAACATATTGCTCGATCATAACTTCAATATCAAGATCGCAGACTTTGGTATGGCTGCATGGCAAATCAACACTTCAGGGACGACGGACCTCATGAAAACGTCTTGTGGGAGCCCTCATTATGCAGCTCCGGAAATCATCAAAGGAGATCCCTACGTTGGTTCCGCAGCGGATATCTGGTCCTGTGGTGTCATTTTATATGCGATGTTGACGGCCCAACTTCCCTTCGATGACGACGACCTCCCGGAACTCTTAGACAAAGTCATTGCAGGGAAATTTACCATTCCTTCATTTGTGGATCCTCTGGCACAAAATCTCATCAAACGGATGCTGGTCGTTAATGCGAGAAAGAGGATGACTATGGCTGAGATTTTTGCGCATCCGTTCTTCAAACTCTACACCGATGATACTCCTCAGTCTAGTGTCCCTGAACTCAGTAGAATTGCATACCCCCTGAAGAGCAAGTCAGCTATTGATCCAGACATCTTTGCGAACTTGCGGACTTTGTGGCATGGTGCTTCGGATGAAGATCTCATCAAGAGTCTCTTGAATGGGGACAAGAATTGGCAGAAAGGCATTTATCACTTACTAGTCAACTATCGTGCCAGGCAGGTTGCGGAAGACGAAATCAACGAAAATGAAATGGCCCGACGACGTGCGCGAAAAACGGCTGAGAAGGCGAAAAAAGCCCTGGACAGTGTCTTGCAGCGACGTGCCTCTGGGAAATACATCACACCTTCCTGCTCGAACGAGATTTACCCGTCTAGGGCAGAACCACCTACTCCACGGAAGGCTCGCGGACGCTACTGCATATCTGCAGTCGATACCGATTCGGACACTAGATTCTTCAAGTCAAGATCAGAAGAACTTGACCAGCTCGCGCTCAATATCACAATTCCTCGGTTAACGCTTACAGATTCGACAAACAAATTAGGCAACGTTGATCTTAATCGCGCTCTCCCTGCTCTTCCTCCGCTTGAGTTTTCAAACCCTGAAGGAGTATCTGGTCATGGCTCAAATAGAATTCAGGTGTCTCATCTTTTAGGCAACAACAATCAACCCGAGTTTAGCATTCAAGTTCCAACTGGTGATGAGGTTCATCAAGACCTTCATTCAGATAGGGCGAAACTGAGGAGAGCTCCTGGGCAACTTGTGTTCTCTTTGGGCCATAACACTAACCGTGCGACAAAACATATCACGGCAGCCACTGCTCATCCAACTCGTCCACTCAGCATCAAACGTAAGTCACACCCAGTTGCCAGATCATCTCAGAGAAGAGATGCACCTGATAAGGAGAACGGCAATGACCATGACGAAGATGGAAAATGTTTCGTCAACTTCTCTGACACGACCGTCCTACGAAGTAAGCTTCCTCAGAACAGGCCGTACGGATGTGATGAACTGGGTTACTGTGCGCATGGTCAAGCTTTCTGCAAAATTGATAACAGGCAGTCACCGCTATCGCAGCATTCGCATTCCCACTCGGAGTCCTTTCCTTTGCCTGGAGGTAGCCGATCATCCCCTCCTAAACGCACTTGGCTTGAGACAATTTTTCGAACCAAGCCTTCATACCCGACCAAACATACTCTGCGCTCCACTTGGGATATCATCACAACGAGGAATGAGTGTAGACGATTGCTTATGAATATGAACATCCAAGTTCAGGTTTTCCAAGAGACGCACGGCGAATATTCCACTGATCGAGATGAGCGAACTTCAGCTATGGTCACGCTCAAATGCAAGATGGATGAGATGGAGGACACGACGGGCATATTAGGTGTCATGAAACAGACTAAATTTCGTGTAGAGATGCAAATGGTACCGGCCCTGTGTTATCGCGTAACCTCTGTGCCTTACTTGTCGGATGATGGTGAGACTGACTGTGATGAAGATGAAGAGCAGGTTGCAGTGACCCTGGTTCATGAGAAAGGTTCCGGAGAGTCTTTCCGGGAGATCGTGAGGCGCCTCAAGAAAGATTGGACTTTAGAGGAGGGCGGCTCAGTGGGAGTCCTTTGACTGTTTCTTTTTACTATCCTTCAATAGAATATAGCAGCCTTATTGTTTCATGTAATCTTTTCAGCGGATCTCACCTAATCATCCCGATCATTTTCGGGTTAGACAAGGAAGAATTGAATGTTGACCACGAGGACAATTCATGATGTGGGAATATATGCACCCATTCTATCATCAACGCCAAGGCAAGCGCATGCATTCTCGTCGTTCTGAGCTATTTAGGTCTCCACATGCAACTTGAACGCATGTTCCACACAATGAATCTAGCATCTCGGGCAAACGAGCCTTTCAGTATAGAGACTAGACACCGTGTTCCTTGTAACTTTGTAGCTGGTGTGTGCGAGGTTGTCGCACCCAAAAGGAGGGAGAGTAGTCTTTAGAACGATGCACGGTTAATCCGAGGTCATTTCATAAAAGGCCGTGTGCCAACATCGCATGGTGCACAATTAATGATTGGCTGGAGCCCTGGTTGGAGCGGCAGCCGCAGGAGGTAGTATGGTCGCAAAATAACATGAGAATGAGAAGAAATGGATGAAAAAGCATACATTGAGAATCCACAAACAGCTGATTCGGGAGACGAAACATGGTGCGCCCACGCTCCACAGTTTTGTGCTGGTGGTTATTCATCTTGGACAGGACACAAGTTGAACCATATGAAATTTACATAGGATGTCTGCTGAACGTTGGCTTGCTACCACGTGCCTCCAATCTTTCGTGCCACCGTTTATAACAGCCTCTCAATTCTTCCTTTTTCTGTTCATCCCACTTTCAACCCCCCTCCCCCATCCCAACTCTCTTCCTATATCATGACTGATGTTAAATCCGAAACCATCGAGACTACCGCAGGTGGTATTACTCACTCCCCTGCCGGTCCCAAAGCCATCATAAAAAATGTAGACATGAACGAAGAGCTCCAACAAGAGTCAGTCGACATCACAAACGCTGCTCTCGAGATATACAATATCGAGAAGGATATCGCAGCACATATCAAAAAAGAATTTGATAGGCGCCATGGCGCGACATGGCACGTCGTTGTCGGCAAGAACTTTGGCAGTTATGTTACCCATGGTTTGTCTTCTTTTTTACACGCGTCGTGGAGAGACCACTCATCTACTGCATGCAGAAACCAAACATTTCATCTACTTTTACGTTGGACCACTTGCGATCCTCATCTGGAAATCATAGATAGAGCTGGACATTACCACTCACACTTCATTCTTTCCTTGGGGCATGGTTCAAAGGATCGTTTGAGGATGAGCGGATGGGGGCTACTCATCCTTGCTGTCGTAAACTACTTGTGTCTATTCAGGTTGTGATCATGTGTTTTGTCACCTACTGCTTAATTCTGTGTGCGCGTTTCTTTCCCTCTGTATATCCGGTCAGTTGCATGCCGCAGTCTTTTACAAATCTAATTTACATTCATTATACTTGTACATCAAATCGGCAATGTGCCTAAGAACAGGTAACGAAAAAAATAGTATGTATGTCGAGTGTATAATGTCCGCCAACATTTTCATCGCGTTTCTGCAACCTCAATAACAACTATCGCCAGACAGATCTCATCCTTCTGCCCAGCATAGATCCCAAATGTGATAATCCCTACATCTTCCTTTGTGCTCTCTCCCGTCACCTCAGCGGACCCCCTCGTTTCAATGCCGTTCAAATCAACGTGCAATTGGGATAAGGGTTGTCCCGAAATAATTTTCACGTTGTATTCACGAGGCAATATAACTGGTGTAGTCGAAGACACCGTCCCCTGAGCCCTAGCCGCAATCGATATGGGAGGTATTCGTACAATAAATTTGAACTTTTGACCCGGCGTCACGACGACCCTTTTCTCTGTCGGAGCACCCGTAGATTTTTTGTTCTTTCCGACGACCGATGATTCCAAGGACGAAAAGGAAGATCTTACATTGGACTTGACTCCGGGCGAAGTTATGGGTCCCTGATTGTCCCCACCAAGAGCCTGCACATAGTGAAGACCTATCCTTAGCTCGTCCGTGCTACCACTTTTCTTGACTCCGCCTGCACCTGTGACGGGTGCCTTCACGATCTGTGCTTTGTGACTTGTAATTCGCTTCCCATCAGCAAAGAAGCTGTCTGCCACCGGTATACCTGCCGTGCTAGGACCGGTGCTTGGGGGGATCGAAGGAACAGGAACCCGTGTCGAGCTCGTAAATGGCACTAGCCTGGGACGTACCATCACAGGTGTTGGTGACACCGGAGACACATCAGCTATGACACCGACTAGCGGAGAATCCTGCGAAAATACAGTAAGACTTTTGTTGCTCCTTGTGCTTGCCCTTGATTGAGGCCGCAAATACCGTTGTCCTACTAATCAAAATTTAGTTGCAATGGAGTGAAGGAGTCAACCTTGCTTGCCTTCATCGAAGTGGACCTGGGTCTTCGCCTTCGGCTTCCCAAAATCTCCCCTTCTCTGTGGAATAGAATACGCAGCGGTTGAAGACGAAGGTGATCCGGTGAAATTCGTACTAGCCAAATTATTTGCCTCCCCAAACAGGTTGGTAGGATACGTATCGATCATATGTTCAAAAGGTAACACTTCCGTATTAGGTGGAGCCGTCTTCGCTCGAATAAGCACGGGTTTGGCAATTACTGCGGAACGTCCTTCACTTGCCATGGTCCATCGTCGCTTGGGAGAACATTTGTCGCCAACATATCGTACCGTATCCCTCAACTTCGCGAAAAACTCGCGTTTGCTCATCATGCCTGAACTTTGAGCACTTGGGGTGCCAATCCGGTTTGCATCGTCTCCGTTACGCGCATGTACCCGACGTAATCCCAAACCCACTCTATCTCCCTGTTGACTGTGTCTCGTCACTGGAGACTTTGAACCAAACATCCGCGGACTCAGCTTTTCAGCCCATCTTCGAGTCTGACTTGCAGGGCTTCCGTTTTCGAGGCCATACCATTTTCTGTCTTTTTCGCTCCAAGCATGTCTTCCTTCCTCTCCGGTGAGCGCAGTGTCTTCTACCCTGGCTACCCTTCGCACTATAGCCAGCAAACCACCAAATAAACACAAGCCTCCAAGAATTCCAAAGGTGATGGCTAATGCCAAAACAAGTCTAGCATGTTGACCACTTGAAAGACCACCCCAGCGTCCCCGATGATTCTTCATTGTGTTCTCAGGTGCAGTCACGTATATCGGCATACTCGCATGCGAAGTTGACCGTGTGATGTGCGAAAATGCAATAAACGTGACCAGGATGTGCATTGTGGGAGAGTCCTGTGGAACCGTACCCTCCAGAAGCGATCCACCCGCAAGACGAAGCCAAGGTTCAGAATCCGAAGGTTCGTATATCATTGACAGATCAACATCTCCTCGAGTTTCAAACGGTGAGCCAGTAAAGTAACTCGCCAAGTTGAAAGATATCTCGTCGCCAGGTGCAGCATATATCGTTGGAAGATCTCCCTGCGTGAAGTACGAAGGAACTACAGCGATAGAGACATTTGTATTGAGTGCCTGGTTGAAAGTTGTTTCAATCTGAACAGGTAGCGTCAGCTTCTGCCCCGCAAGGTCTTGCCTTGGCTTCCCAGATAGAGTATGATTGAGAGGTGTATACTTTAACCAATCTTCATGACCAGACACATCGATATCCAAATTCGAAATGTTTTGAGCATGCATCGGTTTTCCGTCCACAAAAATACCAGCAAAGTCCGCAGGTGAATTGAGACTAATCTGGAAATGCTTTGTGCTTGTGACATTGATTGTTGGCATCGGTGACTGGATAGAAAGCTCGTGCGTTGCAACAACAAGATTGAATGGCATGATACCCGCTGTGTACCCCTCCACGTCAGATCCATGAAGCTGTAGCTCCAAAAACACTGGTGTAGGTTGATCTTTCTCCGAAGGAGTGACGCCGTTCAAAGTAATCTCACGAGGATTGAAAACCATCCATTTCGGGACTGCACTCCCATTAGCCTGCCTAATAGCATAAAAAATCCCTCTTGACTCAGACCCTGGTGTACTAGGTTCAAATGTGTTGTATTCGAAGCCGATACTGAACGACCATTTGGAAGGGATCCGAACCACAGGTTTGTCTGTCGCCAAGCAGGATTCGGCCTGAGGAAAGAATACGGAAGACATAGAAGGGTTCTCTGTCATGAACTGAGCTGCAACAGATATCCTAGGAATCGGAGGCGGATTCTTCGTCACGAATACAGAGAAATGCGAGGAAGCGCTTGAAGAATTTAATTGTGCGGTAACTGTAACCGGATGAAGGCCATCGTCTCCGTCAGAAGGTGTCCCACTAAGCGTGAAGCCCTCAGCGTTAAAAGCCAACCACTTTGGTAAAGGCGACGTGGAAAGTACAACATGTCTATCAGGAGGACTAAATGTGTCTGGAGCAGGAGTCCAGGTCCAAAATTGGCCAACACGAGCGATTGGAGGAAGCTGATTGCCCAAAGGATTTCCCACAGTAAGGTCGGAGCCGGCAGCGTGAGTGACGGAGACCAGACAAAGAATTGCAAAAAGAGCGACGGTCATAGGAACAAGCGAAGATGGACTATGATTTGTGGACATCGCCCGGAGGACGACTCGGCCAGCGAGCAGAGCAGTGGTTTTCGAGTTCACAGTTCTGAAATGACGCACCGAGTTCAACGATTCAACGATAGATCGGATCAATACAAAACAAAACAAATGCGATCAGAGTTCAGCATATGCTTTTTGCAGTGTCACCACACAATCAATTTTGTTCATTATGAGAACTTGACACAAGAAAGGTAAACTACGTAGCACATGGAATCCACAACGAAACAAAGTAGGAAAAAAGAGAATATCACACATAAATCGTCAGAAAAAGCCTAAAGGTACATGCTTAATCCGGCTTCTTGAACTTTTCTTGGCTGCTCTGCATTTAGAAGACGAAGGAGAGCAATCAACTCCGCACGAATCTCATCGCCAACCTGATCAGGGCCACTAGGATCGAGAACAGTAGCAAATATTCTGAGCAGAGTATCAAGGTGAGGAAGGAGAGAAGCGCCGCTATTTCGGAAGAGGTGGAAGATGGCCCGGAAGACGGGTCTGTTTTCGAGATAATCGTTTTTCAGAGGAAGAACATTGAAAAATATAGGAAGAACCTGCTCCAAAGGAACGGCAGCAGTATTCCGGACAATCAGGCGAGCGACAGCGCCAGCTGCATTGTCCTTAGCATTGAATTGAGCTGCGGAACAGTCTGGAGTAACGTCAAATAATGGGCGAAGAGCACCAAGAAGATGGAGGTATTGAGGAGAAAGATCAACCTCTGAATTTTCAACAAGAAGACCAGTGGCAAAAGCAGCGTTACTAAGAACCTCAGCTTCAGGATCACTGAGGGCTTTGTAAAGGAGTTCAAGGAGAGGCTCTGTGAGAGGGGTTATAGCATTCTTCACTCCCCCAATCACCTCAGCAAAGCAACCGATGGAGGATGACCGATCGCTCAAAGAGCGGTTCTTGTTCTAAAATCGGATGTATGAGCCCAGCAAACATCGAGAGCTCGATATCAAAAAGACTGACGTAGTATTTAGCAATAAGAGGGAAGAAGGCGTGGAAAGCAGGACCGAATTCCGAGCCCAATCCAGCGGCGAGGGCAGCAACGAGATCGCCAGCGGACGAGATCAGAACGGAATCATATTCAGCCTGATCCTCAGGAGCATCATCTTCCTCGTCCTGATCGGGATCCTGCTGACAGAAGGCCTTTTGTTCTAAAATATTAATGGCAATATTACAAATGTCTTCAAGGCCTGAAAATATGGAAATCAGATGAGCGAATCAATCAATATGATGGAACTACATACGAGTCTGGAAGAATGCCGGACCGATCTTGGTGATTGTCTCGGCAAGGCCCACACAAAGAGCAGACGCGACGGACCTATTTTGAACAAAGATGGTGTAAGGAAATGTCCACATTATATGCAGGAAGATCAGAAATATAAATATAGTCTCATGAATGCATCGAAGTGAGCTGAGTTAATCTTTCATCACGAAACAAAAGTAGGAACCACTTTGAAAAGACAACGAACTTACTTATTGTCTTCGGTCTCGTACATGTCCAAGAGAGGACCAAGGACATGATTGATCAGCTCCATAACATTATGGTCAAGGGTGACACTCTTGAAACAGAATCGGTGTTTACTCTTGTGATATGAATTGGACGACTTACAGAGGTCTTGCCAGGTCTCCACTCAGGCGGATTGCTCAGATCGTAGAAGGTACGGACGGTCTCAAGGAGAGAATCAGTTGCACTCTTGCGGATACCCTCATAGTAATGTGTGAGGAGATTGACAAGTTCGATAGAGCTTTCCTCAACGTAAGGCAAGAAGTGACCCCGGGTAGCAGCGAAGATTGTACCAATCGTATCGGCGGCAATCTCTTTCTCGACAGCGATGGCACTGTTGACATCCATTATTTTATCGATGTCGACATCCTTCAACTCAACTACGGCATTTCCATTGGCATCCTTTTCAGAAAGTGCACCATTAGTTTCGAAAGCTGCAGCAGCCTGGGAGACGGAGACTAGATAGAGAAATGTTAGTGCACAACCCATAATATACCTTGTTACAAGTTAACAGCTTACCGGAAACATCCTCTTCACCATGTTCGCTTTGCCTGCAGCTTGCAAGAAGAGGGGGAACCACTCTAGGGAGATACTGAGCAAAGTCGTCTTGGAAGACACGAGCCATGACACCGAAGAAGAGGAAGCTGCATTCTCTAAGCCTAGCACTACCGAGATCAATACCCTGAAAGGCTTGTTTCATCGTGTCATGGAAGTAAGGTCGGAAATTTTCTCTTCCAACAGCCTCAGCGAATGTGCCAGCAGCATCCATGGTGATCCCACGGAGTTCTGCCTCCTCTCCTTCACCAGTAAGGAAAAGGAATTGGAAAAGAACTTCTATAACCGGCTTGAAATAGGGAAGAAAACTTTCCTTAGCTGCGTGTGCTGCACTTCCTATGGCACCAACAACAACTGATTTCACGGCCACGGGTGCAGTCTTGAGAAGACCGACAAGGCGTTCCATGATCAATTGGAGGTATTGATCAATGACATCATGTAGGATTTCCAGAAGTGCATCAAGGGCGGAACAAGCAGCACGTTGAGTGGCATCGTCAGCGGTAAGGTTCAGAATGAACTAAGAAGCTTTGAGAGAATAGTTCGATTCGCCTAAACGAGATGCTTACTGGGAGAAGAACCTTATGCTTGATGACACATTCATCCTCAAGCCATTCGCACAAACAGCTTACAGCGACGCATGTAGCCTTCCTAACACTGGCGTCGCCATCCTGCAGTCCGGCCTCAATGAAAGGCCATACTTCATTCATCCGAGGCGTCATAAATTCACTACAACCTTCCACAGAGACGCCCAAAGCAAGCATGGCACCACGCCTGTAGGCGGGATTCAAAGAAGTAAAGTAGTTGGAAAAGAGGATGGCGAAGGAAGGGAACACCTGGGATGGAGGAAGAGTTGTACTTAAACTGTCGATGACACGAAGAGCGGACTAGACAATCCTGGTTTAGGTCAACAATACTATAGTGGACTGCTCACGTACACGGGATGGAGAGTCATCATCAATGTCATCAGGTTCATCTTCAGTGGTGATAGGCATAAGACTCTCAAGAATGGCACCAGCAAGGTTGTTGCTCTGGACCTTTGATTTTTTGCTGAGAATATGGTCAATAGACCATGCATGAAAAAGAGGGCACGGCCGTACTATTGGACAGTCCAATTTAGTGCATTGAGGCTCATCACTCGGATCTCGTTATCGAACGATCTATTCCCTCCACATTGAAGGAGGAACTGGGCGAGTTCAGGGATATGCTTGCTCAAAATCGGGACCTCCTACAGATTGGTTGACAACTTAAGTATCAGTGATGATTGATAGGAAAAGCAGGCGCACAAGGACCAAAAGTGTTTCTAATACGTCGAAAAGCTGCCTGGCTCCAGCCTCATTGCCAGATTGAACACATCGGCCAATCACCTGAATCACGGCCGGGAAGAGTGCCTGGAACGACCGCTAAAAGAGAATAAAACGTGTGAAGTCTTCTAGACATTACTGAAAACATACAATTTCAACTTTGTTATCAGAGTCGAGATATTGAGCGATGAGGCCCAGAGACCTGACACCGATCAGTGACCGGGAAAATGAGTTCGAAAGGTATCGACTAACCTGACTGTCACGATCTGAACTTCTTCGCTCTCAGGATCGTGTAACAGCTGTTCAAAAAGTTTGAAGAGATTGTCGAGGTGTTCTTGGAAACCTGCAACGATGTTCTCGAGGACGGTGAAAAGGATGTAAGAACCGACTTCTCTGTGAGAAACATTTGATGATGTGCAGGATCGATGGAGGAAAGGAAGAAGCTCGGGCCAAGTGCCATCCTGGAACTCGATAGCGGCGATAGCAGCAACAACACGGGCAGAAGAATGGCGAACAAGTTTTCTGAAAGAAAAATGAACGACGTGAACTGAAATGATCTCAAATACAACGAACTGAGGTTCCGCGACAATTACTTCCGGTAATTTGGCCTTGATCTCATCCCGTTGTAATTTGTCGAGGCTCGTCCAGAGGAATCCGCTCTTATGTTCAACGCGCTTCCGCAGCTCCACAGCGGAGAGTTGTCTCACCTGTGATGCTATTATTTTCTTTTTCCAAGTAAGACGCTGGAAGTGACCCACCGTAGGATTGTCGGAGGTTGCTAAGAGCACGACGAAGGCAGGGATGCATGCCGAGGACTTGTAGTATTCCTTGTTGAGTTGAACAGTTGCCTGTAATCCACGAAATGAAGCGGCGAAAGCCATGAAAACGAGGAGGGACTGACAGCTTTTAGTTGGTTGGTATCACTAGATGTGGACTGAACAAGGAGGTTGTAAAGGCCTTGCGTATAATTTGACTATAAAATGATAAGAGGCCTGTTTCATGGAGCAGAAAAAACATAATACTGACGTCCATGACTGAAGAGAGAGGAACGAGGAGAATTTTTTTGTCGGAGTTAACCGATTATCTTGTCCAGTGTTGTTGCATCAATTCATCATCGGTCACACAAGGACCCCCGGAAATAACAGGGACAAATATATCCTTTCCGAGCGGTGGCCTTTTATTTCAGAAATATGTCTCTTTTTATCTCCCGATCTCTGCTTCAAAGCCGTATTCCTGGTCGTCGTTCTCTTTCTTTCTCGGCCAGATCTTCTGAAAAATTTATTAAAACGAGCGCTTACACTACTGTACTTGCATTCTCGGCAGGCATTTTTGCTGTATATTACTTCGATGCACGCTCGGCTCTCCACCGTTATGTTCTGACACCCGCTTTACGCAACTTGTTTGACCCAGAAACGGGTCATAAATTAGCTGTCAAAGCCTTGAAAACTGGATTAAGTCCCAAAGACCCAGTGGCCGATGATCCAAGGCTCAAGTCGGAGGTACGCTACCATTCGGTCAACATTCGTTGCATCCAATCCTCATTTCGCTCCAGCTCTGGGGTGAAGACCTGTCCAATCCGATTGGTATTGCAGCAGGTTTTGACAAGGACGGAGAGGCCATCGATGGTATGGCCAATTTTACTCGAAGAGAACATCATTGAGGCAAGTCACTACATCACAGGTCTCTATGGCTTGGGATTCAGCTGGGTAGAAATTGGCAGCATAACTCCGAAGCCACAGGTATGTATAGGTCTCACATCAGTACCTCGTCCAACTTTTGTCTCAGCCTGGCAACCCTCGTCCCCGCGTCTTTCGAATGCCTGAAGATGATGCTTTGATCAACCGTTATGGTTTCCCTTCACAGGGCCATTCCGCTGTTTTGTCACGTATCCATGCCCGTTTGCCGCAATTTACTTCAGGTTCTGGCCGAGCTGCGCTCCATGAAGGGTCTATGCTTGCCATCAACCTAGGTAAAAATAAAGAATCTCCTGCCGACTCAATAAACGACTATATTAGTGGTGTAAAAACGTTCGGTCCATACGCAGATGTACTTGTGGTCAACATTTCGAGTCCTAATACGCCTGGCCTACGGTAAGAGTATGATCAATTTCATGAACTGTGAAGACTCAGGTAAAGGATCAAGTGGTCTGCAAGACAAGGACGCTCTAGAAAAACTTTTACATGGCGTCACAAAAGCTCGAAATGGACTTGAACCCACGATCCTCACAAAACCAAAACCAAAACTCGTTCTCAAAATTGCACCGGACCTTGATGAATTTCAATTGGCTGATATTGCGGGCGTTGTAAAAGGCAGTGACATCGACGGCGTGATCGTCAGCAATACCACCATTCAGCGACCCTCTTACCTCAAAAACCGTGAGCACCCCTTGATCTCGCTTGTTAATTTCCTCACGCATCATAGCTTCCAGAGTCGAGGTTGGTGGTCTTTCAGGAGCCCCCGTCAAGCCCCTTGCCCTCAAAACCCTAAAAACCCTTCGGTCTCTCCTTCCAGCCGACATCCCTATCATTGGTTCAGGCGGTATCTGGACTGGACAAGATGCCCTAGACTTCGCGAAAGCAGGAGCTCAGATGGTTCAAATCTACACGAGCTTCGGGTACAACGGTGTTGGAACATGTCGACGTATCAAGGATGAGCTAGTCAAACTATTGGAGAAAGAAGGGAAGACATGGGGACAAGTTGTCAAAGAGGCTGTTGAGAAGCATAGCTGGAGGGAATTTGAGCCCAAGCCAACTACTATCGAACAACTGGAAACTGCGACCGAGGAGTTGAAGGTATATTTGGGTTTAGGGGAAAGAGAAAAGGCTGAAAGGGGACAAAGATCTGCTGCTCAGGAGGCGACTGGAGGAGAGGCCGAGCTGGAAGGCGCTGCACAGGCTTCCATCCTTTAGACTTGCTAGTTGGCCATCTAAGCTCGTTGATCAGATGAGAACAAGATGCGCCCATCAGGGATACATAGTTACCGTCATATCAGGCCCCTCTGAATCTCACACGTTTTCATCAGTAACCTCATGAGCATCTAAACAAATGTCAGCCCCATCCTCTCCTTCACGTTCTATACATCACACCCATGGCCAAGAGGCCTCGCCACGCACACTGATGCAAGTGCTAAAGTCAATGCACATTTCTCCAATAGTAAAGCAGCCTCCCGTGACACCTGCAGTTGATATTATGAAGGACACTATATCTACTCATCTAATTTACGGTGAACGAGACGAGTCAGGCTACGCTCGCATCTTTGATGCACAAACAAAGGTAGAACTCTCACGACACGATGATCTCTGGTTCTACGATGGAAGTCTCGTGTGCCGAGCGGAAAACGTGTTGTTTCGAGTGCACATGTCCTTGCTGGCTAGACATTCAGTGTGTTTTGAAAATATGTTAGCCATTCCGCAACCGGAGAGAGAGTTGGATGAGAAGACCGGATTTGATCTGTCACAAGAAAAGGACGGGAATGCTAAGGGGAAATATTCTAAAGGAAGGATACCGATAATTGTGTTACATGATTCCGCAGAGGATGTGGAGAATCTGTTGAGGGCATTGATAGATGGGCCGTAAGCTTGCTAGTTCATTCGTGCAAGTTCTCCTCATCTCAGGCCTTTTGTTACATAGCGTTTTTGGAAATAATGATCGCGAGGACTTTCGTGTGGTATCAGGAATCCTGCGGCTAGCGACCAAGTATTTGTTTGAGTCTTTGAGAGTATTAGCGTTGGCCCACCTAGGTGTAGCGTGGCCTACGACTCTGAAAGGTTGGGAAACACGGGAAGATCGTGCGCAGTCATATGAATTGGATCACCCGCATAGACCGCGATTCTATCCTCACCCATTTGTGAGTAATTTCGTCATTCTCCTCTAGCTCAACTTGCCAGACTATTTCTCACTCAGCTCATCATAAACCTTGCACGAGAAGTAGAAGCACCGGAACTTTTGCCTGCTGCATTTTATGACATCTCACGATACGCTTATTCCCAGATATTCGAATCTGGAGACGAGGATCCATTCGGCATATTCCCTGCCCCATGCCCACTTCTATCCCCTTTTGACATGCAAAGTCTTACAATCGGGAAAGAAGCAATTCACCATATGGTCATTAACCTCATCCGAGCCATGGGAAGTAGTTTACAGAGCCGCAGATCCTCACTACACTCATCCTACAGCGGAAACAGGCGATCAAATACAGGTGTCTGTATTTCTGCTACCAGCTGCAAAAAGGATTTTTCTGAGCTTATGGATCTCGCTACACAACATTACCTGTTTGATAGAGAAAAGGGGTCATGCGACCCGTTGTATGTGGCAGAGGAGTTGGGTCAGCTGAAGGGGACAGAATTTTCGGAATGTCAAGCTTGTGCTTTGGTATTGGAGGACTGGGCTTCAAAGGAAAGGGAGAGGATTTGGAAATTGATACCGGGATGGTTTCGGTTAGAACCTGTTGGGCTATTTACTAATGTAATCTAGACTTGGATGGGTTTTTCTTGGATTTATGTATGCTGACGAATTCTCGATGCTTTTTAGTGCGTTTTAATCCATGTACTGATATTTACCACTGCCAAATTATATCGGGTTAGCCCCTACGTCCAAATGCTGACATCTAACCTCAGTAAGACCTCAGTCAGCCAAACCAAATGATCGACAAATGATCGCTGAGGATCTTATCTAATCTCCTGATCTTTTAATGTTACTCCAGTAAACCTATAGTCTTTCAAAATGTCAGATGGAGCTTGACTGAATGGAACACTGAATTCCGACCGCAGCAGATATCATAATGACAAAGACACTCATCATGCTGTTAATTTCAAACACCCTCGGATACCCGATAAGCATTTTAAAAAGCTTTCTTTGATACAAATCGCACTGAGCAGAATTTGTTTCCTTCGTCGAGGGTTGGTAAGCTTGAAAGATCCCGGTTGATATCATGCTCGTTGCCATGCGGGACTAAAAACTGCCTGCCACACATTCTGAAGTAGCGGTGAGGTTGATGATAATCTACATTGATCTGTGAAGACCCAGTACTGGAACCATTATATTCACTATTTTCGCCCACGACAACTTCGCGCAGAATTTTTTTTCGCGTCAGTGCTTCTGTTTGCCTTCTGCTCTGCTCTGCTTGCATGATATCATGTTTCTTTCGGACGCCTTCTAATCTTCTCTAATCCGGATCGAGGTCATCATATCACAAAGCCCCTGACAAAGGAAGGATCTCAACCAAATTCGGCCGATTGAATGAGTAATCTTCCCTTCAGTTGTTCATTGATCTCCATGTGTTCACATGTCAAAATTTCAAATCCATCAGTTGGATACACTTTAGGATCATCGGAGTAAAAAAAGCATGTCTCGTTTAAACTGGGCGCTTCAACTTCCAAGGAACCGAGATGTGAAACCTGACTGAGCCAAGCATATTGTGGCTGCTGCCACTACGCAGTATTGTAAACTACTCTGGGTATGTCTGAGTGGGTTGTAATGATAATGTAAGCGAGACATGGTGCAGAGAGGTGGTTCCAATATGATTTCCAAAAATGGTATTGTTACAGAAAGGGTCTGGTCTAATTTCAGCTCATGGGTTGACAGCTGGAATAGTAGAATCTATGGTCTAATCTAGGTATCGTTATCGGCTCGACGACAAGTGGGAATACAGGGGCATCGTACATGATTTTACAATGTAGCAAGATCAATGAAAGATATACACAAGATTACGAAGAAGTATACATAAGAAGATGTTTGAGGCGTCGGTTTTCGGTGCAGAACAGGGGTGTACTAGAATCGGGAGAACGCATGAGCGATACGTTCGCTGAAAGACAAGTTGAGTGGCGGAATTGAACAGGAAAAGATAGCAGCGTACATCGTCTCAAGGTGTTGCATGGTGTCCAAGTCTTTGAGAGCATCGTGAGAAGGGTTGATACGGTCTATGGATTGAATTAGAATTGATGCAGAAGTCGATGATGATGGATTGTCTCATACCCCTGGAAGATGTCATCCGTGAATCATGCTCATTGCTTGCCACTTTGGCGACCTGTTCGACCATAATGGGGTTGGAGGGCATATTTGCAACGAAAATGGAGGCTTTGGTGGTCAACTTGATAACTGGTTATCTGCCACTTGCCAAAGGCAAAATAACAGTAACACCTACTTGTGCTGAACAACTTTTCCCTGCGATGCCGGGCATTGAGTAATTCTGCAGCAACCTCTGTGGGGAGGATCTCTGAAGGGAGGAAACAACTGTGAGGGAGTTGTGTAAGGTATATCGGGCGTCCGTATAACCGACTTATATCTATACTCGGGTGGGACTTGAGTAAGCCAATTATTATATTATATGACTTCATAATGATGATGGTTAGAATGGGGGAAGATTCAAGAGATGGACGATGGCATACCGAATTCGTGAGCAAAAATGGAGCTCAGCAAGTATGGCTTCTTTCTCGGGATATTGGTCCTTCGAAACTTGCGAGGCCTGTGGTGCCTGATGGAATCAAGGGAAAAGTCTATCATATCTTCCGCAAGCTCATGTAGAGAGTTTCAATGCCCAAATCCGTCACTCCAACTCGTAAAAGCCGATCTATGCAAACCGGGAATGTAAGTTCAAAGGAGCTGTAGATGGAGCCTCGTGACTACGATGCTACCGGGGAGACACTTCTCTCCTAACTTCCAGGAGCTAAACCGAAGGCGGCGGAGGCGAGGCGCCGATTTCGTTACGCTTATTCAATTAATCATTTGATGAAAAGGGCTTATGCTTGTACGATACGTGCTCTCGGTGACCCAAAAGTTTGGATGAAGCCCGTTCCTGATTTCATTAACGCTTGCCATGCTGTGCAATCCAAGCCATGCAGGCGGACGCTCAACCGCATCGATATCGGTTCACAATGGGTTGTTGATCAGCTTTTTCAGCACAATTGTGTAGATGTCGGTCGTCACTAGACAATTAAAAAAACATCCGAAAGGATTGGCTGGAAATGGTCTATCCTGTCAAAGTGACAACAATAGAACTTCGAGAAGAACAGTGGATCAAGACTTCGACAGTGAATAGCTAGTCGTCTGGCAACGTTAGCTCTTAGGTATAAGAATGCTCTACTCGTGTTAGTCCTTGTCTCTCAAAACCCCCACTTGACTATCTTCGGTTTCGGTCTGAAAAAGAATATGGCTTTTCTTATGCCGTTCGACCTCTCGTATCTCATCCTGACACCGAAAAGAGTTCGTCTGCCCGACGGCTCGCCAACACGTTCTGTTGAAAGGAAAGAAAGGTATGTACAAAAAAGTCTATATTTACCCATCGAATCGACGATTGTCTAGGTCGATACAATACTGGTCGATGAAAGACATGAGTCGTGGTAGACCTATCGCCCACCCCAAACCAGCCCTTTCCTCGAAATTCTCATTTGATAGTGGTCCTATTTCGCCGCGTCGATGATCTATAGCGAAACAAGTCCAGCTTGGTTCAATTTCATGTTCGAAACTCCGTAAGTGTTGGATTGGTTGAATTTTGTCACTTGATATGAACCACAGATCGAAAGAAAGTTATTGGGAGTCCCTACAGCTCGCTTCCGTGGTAGGGATAATATGACGAGGGTGTTCAACTTGTATATCTTCATACCAAAATTGAATTATTGTATTTCACGCGACATCGAACGAGTTTATCAGATTAAAGGAATGAAGTAAAGGCTGCATGTAAATCTCTATAAACACAATGGAAGCAGAGCAATTATACGGAGTATACAGTAAAAACAAAGGCACAGGCATATACAGCATAAACACTCCATACAGCTCTCTATAATGAACCCAAAGCCAGAGATAAAAAAAATGAAATAAAGTATGCAAGGAGCGCGGCGGCTGATACGTTGGAGTGTCCGGGTACCGCAAATATTAACGAAAGTGTGGAAGGTCAAAAACGCAACACAGTTCCCTGAAGAAAGACGTGAGATCAAGTGGCGAGGCGCAAATCCTCTCCATCTTTAACTCAGAGGTGTAATGGGCGAATTCGGTGAATTCGATCCATTACCAACTGAGCCATTGAACGAAGATACTGAACCTCCTGTAAACATAGCCTTGAGTGTCATGTCATTCCTCTTCTGCCTAACCCTTTCCGCCTCCTCTGCACCACCTGTCATCTTTAATTTCTTCTGCCCAACAAATTCAGCCAGCTCTACTTGCAAGTCATCAGATCGTGCAGCCAGCTCCTTCTCCCTATTCTTTTGGTTTGCTTCGATGGCCTTCAGTCGCCTTTGTGGATCAATCGATGCTCCGCGGATCTCTCGCATCACACTGTTTAATCCCTCATGTCCTTCGTCTGGCGGCGGCGGCGGTCGATATCCACGACGCCCACTTCGAGACCCACCGTGATTGACTCCTCGAAGATTCACTACTTGTTCAACGTGGCCAAAGACTTCCACCAGGGCTTTGTGATCTTCTAGCAGGTCTGCACAAAATTCTTCCTGATGTATGAGGAATTGCTGCTCTTCAACGATGTTCTGGAGTTCCTCCTCCCATGTCTTCTTCCACATCGGTTTGATTGTGTTGATATGCTCTTTTAAACTCCCCAGCTCTGTTGCCATGCTGTCAACATCGTTCTTTACGGACTTGAGATACTGGGGTTTAGGCGTAATCTGACGTTTAAGGACATCGTCTTTTATATTCTCTACCACATCCTGCAATTTCTCGACATCCGTAAGTACGTCTTGACTCCGTTTGTCAAGCTTCTGTTTTCCCGAGTCAATGAACGCTCTTGCACCGCCTACAGTGGAATTTGCAAGCTGCTTGACATTTTGTGTCTGCGTACGAAGGGTGTCCAAAGAGCCCTTTGTCTGTTTCATGAATTCGGTGTAAAGCTGTCGCATGACGCCAATATCCCGGCGTAGGTTCTGCACTTCGTCAAACTGGGTCCGCAGATCTGTAACGACTCGATTGGTATAGTCCGAGTACACTGAGGCTCCAGTCATTTGAGGTTGAAGAGAAGACCCTGTGAATTGGGTCAATGCTTGCGTCGGTGTAGCATCAGGTAGCTGGTCATGGGAATTGGAAGTGAAAGATGAATCGCCAACAAATCGGGACAGTCTACGAGCAGCTGTCTGGAATTGGCGGTCGGATGGGCGTGGAACTGGAGTACTTTCCGCCAGAGGTTGAGTGGCAATACGAGAGAATTGGTTGGATGTTCGTTGATTCTGTGTGATCGCAGCCCGAAGGTCCTTGATATCTTGATGTAGGTTGGATATCTGCGAGTCAATGTGCTGTTTGATCTGATCGAGTGCTAGAAGGTTCTGTTAGGTCGAATTATGAATAAGTATAGTAGCAACTCACGTTCGATGTTGAGTGAAAGCAGACATTTCTCTTTTACCTCATCAACATCCTCCAATTCATACTGCACACCACTCGCAGGATCACGTATGTAGATTGCCGGAAAATTCTCCAATCCAGGATTATAAGCAAACTTGTCAACGAATAATACACGCAAACCAGCAAATGAAAATCCAGGTTCAATGGAGATTTTTTTGACTTCACGACCCAGCTGAAGGAATACAGATATTTTGCTCGAAGGAGTGCTAGGAACAGGTTTTGAAACCGATTCTGCAATGGTTTCAAGCTCTGGGGAGGATATCATCGTAGGTAGAGGGGGCACAGGAGGAGTTACGGGTCTCGATAACGATTTGGAATGTTCTCCCATCTCACTCCCGTCTTCATCATCAACTTCTGCAAGAACAGCTAATTCCCCAGATGTGAGTGCATTTGAAGCAGCCAAAGAACGACGATTCAAATTTCCGCGCAGTGATTTTCGAGCACTATTGTTGCTCGTGATTTTAGAGATATTGTATGTCGAAAAACGTTTGGAGGCACGGCGTTCGAGGACGTCGCTCTTCTTGAGTGCTGCCAGAGAATCGGCTACAGCGGGCATAGTTTCAATCGGAGTTGATTCGGCTTGTTGGGATGATGCCTCATTTAGTTGTTCTGTGGCTGCTTCAGGACTCGATGGCTCCACAATAACCGGAGGCGTCGCTGGAACTGGCTTATCAATGAGGGAATATCTTTTGACACTAGCAGGTACGAGCATTGTTGCTGGAGAAACATTTGATTCGACTGGTAACTCAGGTAGAGGAGCTTCAGACAACTCGAAGGCAGTTGAAGGCCCCTTGCGGTGTTGCAAGGATATGGAATCATTTGCTGATGGGGGAATTGGGGGCAGGGCATCGGGAGGGTATTGTTCGGGAATCCTTGGAGCGAAGCCACCCACAAACATTTGTTGCTGCTCATCGGCGCTGGCAGGCAAAGCTAAGCTTCCTTGCGAACTCTGCGATGTTACATCTCTTCTCCTTTGTGACGATTGTGCACTTCGTCTAGTGCTATCCCTTTGTATCGAGCCGTCTTCTGTCGCACTTGCTGTTCGTGACTCCGACCGATATCCCACTTCCCTTCTGTTTCGTGAATGTCGAATTTCTGTCTTATCGGATCCGTCCGGTTGGCGGCGATGATCCGTCATGATTTTACGATATATTGTCTGCTTTTCTCGTAACCCTTGCAGCAGATTGGTGATAATCTTTCGGACATTAGGGAGATATATTTCTAGATTTTCTGCAGTCGCTTCTTCAGAAAGACATTGTTCAAGTACAACCCGCAGTTCATCTGGTACTGATACCAATTCCCTGTGGGATAGTGTTGGACTGGATGATTTATCCAAGTTGCAAAAACTCACGACATGTCGATGTTAAACGAAGCAAATGCAGCTACTGCAGTGTTGAAGTCATTTCCAAAGCGAACGTACACATCGCTGACAGCGTTCTCATCTATCCTCTGTTCACTCCACCGGGTAAGCGACTCAAGAAGAGCTTTGATTGAGACTAGCAAACGGGTAACAGCTGACTCCATGGCGGGCTATGTAATGTAACAGGATTAATGAATGAGAAAGTGCAAGTATGAAAGACTAACATGTGCCCTTTCTCGTGCCCTCTCGCGCTGAGAATGAGTGGAAGATATCGAGTGAGTGTCCCGTCTTGAAGGGTGGCTATGAGAGGAGCCTGAGTGTTGCGGTCGTATCTGTGCTGCTGTGGACATTGCGAACGTAGGGTAGTGAGCTTAAGATGCTCCGGAGAAGAGAAAGATAACAAGGATTCCGGCGTTGATCTGGCGTATGTTACCCGTGGGAACATGCTTTCTTTTGTGATGTATTCTCCGTCACTAATAGTGTGTATTTCTGTGTGCATATTCATGTGTAAAATAAATCAATTTAGATTATATGTATTGGGGAGGGGGAGCTGCTCCAGGCCCAGCAAGTATCATCTCATCCACAATATCGTCATGTTCAGTTCGTTTCCATGTTTTGATCGTCTCTCCATAGTCCGAGATATCAAATATGCGGAAGCGACGATCAAACCTGCATAGGAAATGAGATTGAGCCATCATGATAGTCGTTGTGTTGACGTACCCGAGCTTTCCATATCCAGAAAAGGAGCTAGAGAGGACCAAGCTCAGTCCATGCTAATCAAGGATGCATCAATCATGCTTACCTTCCACCACCGAAACATAGCCAAACGCCTTTAACACGACGACAGTTCTCAGTGACTGTCATTTTCCGTCAGTGGAGCTAAAGACTTTTGGTAGCAAGGATGCTTACTATGGCAGTGTCCATTAACAACAGCTTTAACTTCGAGAGCATGTCCATTCGCTGCATGATCATTCTCCATGGCTTTAAGGATACCTTTCTCGAACATGCCTCCATTCTTCTTGGCGTTTCCGGGATCTTCTTGCCCGCTAATGCCGACGTCGAGGGGTTTCTTCGATTGTAGGACAATATCTGGAGGAGAATAAGCTTCAGGTCTATATAAAGAAAGTCAGTGGTGTGCTCCTTATGAGGATTGACAACACACAATGGGATATGGAAAAACATAAGTGCGTTGGGTTTAGCGAGACGTCTGTTTGTTGAGGTGAGTTGATCTTCTCCTTGTTCGTATCCAAAGCCTTCTGGTTGAAACGGACGTTCGATCTGAGCTATTGAACCAGATTCTTGGAGGAACCAGCTAATTTGCGACTGATCGGGTCAGCATTAGAGTTGCGCCTTGTATTCAGATAATGATTGAGACCTACGTCTCTGAAATAATCATAATTTGTAGGAGTAAAGAACCCGAACCAATCGAACCAGCCTTTTGAGTAGCTTCCAGAGTCAAGGAAGTACAGCGTGAAAAGATGTGTCTTTGAGCTTAGCAGAGAGGACCGGTTACTATTAGGAGGTGGCCACGTTCAAAGCGACTTACGGATCTGCACTTTTGACTTTCAAGACGTAATTTCCAACCCCATAAACATCCTTCGGTCCCCGCTCCACCAAGCTGTACGGCAGTGCTTTCATGAGCACCACCTGTGCCTCTTTCCTAACACCGTCCTCCTCGTCATGGTTCCCAAATACGACTGCCCAAGGTATATGGTGCTGGTAGACGACCTTGGCGAATTTGGCGAGAACTGACATTGGATCCCAAGATGTGCCTTGACCATTCAGCTGGTCACCAGTAAACACTACAAGGTCGGGCTTTTCAACGTCGAGGACATGAGAAAGAAATGACATGGTCGCATTATCCCCACCACCAGTACAGTCAATATTGGTGTCTCGACAGGCTCCAGGAGAGACAGAGAAGTGGAGGTCGGCTACTTGGAGGATCTTGTATCTTCCATCTCTCGAGAAGTGTAGAGGCTGAGCCCGGGGTGGTACTGTACATTCGAGTCAGTGAGTAAGGCTACAGATCTATGAGGTAATTCACATTTGAGTCCTCTGCGAACCGAGACAAAGACATCTTCCACCTTGTTGTGGCCAATTGTAGTTGGGGGTTGGAGCTTTTCGAATCCATACCAAGGATCATCATTGCCAAAATCAACGTCAATCTCCGTGACAATATTTTGTTTCTCCTTAGGAGTCATTTCACCGGCAGTCTTTCCAACATGATACCAGAGGTATAGCGGTGCTGCACGAATGACGCCAGCTCGGAGAGACAAATTAGCCTTCTTCCAGCCATCCAGAGGATATGGTTCTTCTTTGTCTGGAAGTAATCTGATGTCGGTGATTAGATTGACATCTTGACGACGAGTACGTCTGTAATAAATGTTCTGAGGAACGACTCATCAAAACCACGGGTTTGATCCGTGAATGGTAGTACTTACGAGCCAACCTGCTACAAGGCCAGTTTGCATGTTCAGGTTAGGTTCTACTCGAACCCACCTCCCCTTTATCGCGTCTTGTTCACTTGTACTATCTGGAAAACACAGCGAGCTAGCTATCTCAGGATCTACAACGCATCGGGTAACAGTTATTTCTGATACTATCTCCGGCGCCAATTAATTACATTTGTCGAGAAAAAGAACGGGATAGCTTACACCCAGTGTTATGAGGTAGCAAAGGATTCCAAGCGTCGAGGGGGAAACTAGCGTAATCAATATTGTCCGGTGTTGTAGTCACATTCCACCAGTCAACGTCAGTGGAGGTATCGCCAGTACTGGGGGTTGCATTGGAACCGCCTGTAGAAGAATTTACCGTTACATCTACAGATTCCCAAGCTTGCCATCCCATTCGTTGGATAATTCCGGGGCCAGGAGTAGGCTTATATAGGATGAAGATCCATGTAAGGAGGAAACAGAAACCAACAACGGTTGCCACAGGCACACAGACCGAACGTATGCCACGGAAGCAACATAAAAATGATATTGCCATTCCTGCAAAGTGGTTTCCACCGAGCGGCAGAGAGAAATGGACCAGTGGCCAAGATAAAGGAGAAGCTTGCTAATTTACGTGGTGATCATGTGACAGATACTGAGTTTCTGTACGACGTTCTCAACCTACCTGTTGAATGCAGTCACTCTGTCGTGTGCTTGGCTCAATTCGTTTATATTCAACAGGGCAACCTCGAATAGCAAAACTCCATCCTGAAGGTGCTCTTGTAGCCCGAACGCTCTCAACACCCCTTGCTGTCCGTCGTCGCCGTGAAAAGAAATTTTTATCCGCTCCCGGTGAAACTGACGCACGTTATGGTTTGACCCCCACCGACAAGAGCACATATTTCAATCGTCTTCGTGCAGGCTATCTTGGAGCGAACCAGAAAATACCTCTTTCAATGACGAAGTGGGCAGAGCAGCGAAACGCCAGGAGGTCTCGTCTTCGCGGTGTCCGGTTGGCTGCGGATGCACAGGGACAGAAGGTGACCAAAGTCGTTGGTCAACCTGTATACCTTCCAAATATCATTTTTCGTCTTGTCCGGAATTACACCCCTCCTGGCCAACCTTACAATCCCTATGAAGCTACTTTCCGTATACCCCACTCCGTCACTAAAACTGACATCCGCTCCTACCTCCTCGCTGTCTATGGTGTCAAAACCACCTACATCCGTACCGATAATTACTTTGCACCTGAGCCTGGACGGTTTTCACTTACTCGAAAAAAGGTGACTCACAAGTCGTATAAACGTGCTGTTGTTGGGCTTGTAGACCCCTTTTACTATCCCCACCGTGTGGAGGATATGACAGAAGAAGTGCGGAGGGATCATGAGATATGGGCTGAAAAGCATTTCCGGATCGGGGAATCGCGTATCAGAACCAAAGTTGAGTTGTTGCGATTATCCAAGAAGATGACGTTAGAGGCACCATACGCTACGAAGCGGTCGCATATCTTGCGTCTGATCGCAGAACGGAAACAGAAGAGAGAGGGCCTGGTTTCAGAGATCGCGGGAGAGTGGAAAGATATGAGGGAGAGGGGAGAGCCGATTACTTGGGGAGAGAATCCCTTGCAGTCGCCCCCGGTAGAATCTTCATCGTAACTCTGCTCTAAACACGACTTTTATTTTTTCTGAAATCTAAAGAGAATAATCTATTCTTAGATACACTGGTGTTATATAGAGGTCATGGGCAGTGAGAACGGTATAAGCCGGAAGCATGGTGCACGTGACCGTGATCATTTTTGTTTATACAAAGACGTCGATCACATTTATCTTTATCTTTCTCCTTCCATGCCCACGCTAGCTCTCGCATCGAATTTTTCTCCTCCTTCTTCGCCTGGCTCATGCGTTGACTCTTCTCCTCCCTCCTCCCCACTACTAGATCCCGTGAATTCACCAAGTCTTGGCAAACTGGCAGACCCATTTGCAGCAAGCTTCAATTCGACTTCCCGGCAGTGTGAGAAATCATCAAAAAGGCGAGCTGCCTTCGCATCGCTACCCTTAGCACTAAAACGCGCTCGCCAACATCGAAATGCTGACGATGAGAATCATCAATTTGATGCATGTATGCCCTTGCCCCTGTATGTTCAAGCATCACCGAAGCAGGAGAAGTCTTCTCTCCAGAAAGAGTTGGAGGAATGGGACAAGGTAGACGAGAATATCTACAAATATGGACTAAGAATTATCGACGTTGCGTGGGTCGTTCCCTGATACGCAGAATGTCTTTGCCTGACTAAGGGTGATAAGCGACCGTCAGTTTACCCACATACCAGATAGTATCATCAAAACTATCAAGTGTATTGTCTGTATACCAGCTCCCGATCTCATGACTTTAGAGATGACAAAAATGAAAGCAGGCCACAGGGCCTTTGTCCGGTCTCAGACTGCTCCTGCATCCACAGCCGGAATCTTTCGAGCTTTAGGGGAAAAAACACGTAGTACAGATACAAATTCTGCATGCATACGTGATAGTTTGACTCTGATTCTGTCCAACAACCTGATTACGAAATTACCTCGCAAACTGTGGGATCTAGAGCGACTAACGGTACTGAGTTTGCGTGGGTAGTGCTTTGCGTTTATTTACACCCACAGTGAACTTACGCCTTTCTGTAGGAGCTAATCAATTGACGGTTCTGCCTCCTGAAATATGTCTCCTCCGAAATCTTGAAGATCTGAATATCGCAAACAATAAATTGCAATATGTGCCTTCGGAACTATTGACAATGTCTTTGCGGGTGCTCAATCTTCACCCTAACCCATTCCTCCCACCTCCCAATTTCGATGATCGGCCTGTGAGTGCGACCGAAACCGTCATTCCAGGTCGTGTGATTCCTCTCACAGAGATGTTGTATCGTGTTCTCGTAGCACCAGCCCCATCGACGCTCTTCTCAAAAGGAAATCCTGATTCGTTCCTGTCTTCCCATTATGACCTTCCCCTACCACCGACATGCTTGTTACCACCTCGAGTTACGGAGACACTCAATGCCTGCATTCCTGGTTCCGTTTGCCTCAGTGACCCAATGTCCGAGGCACGAGATGACATCAGTATGGGCATTTGTGGAAACCCGGATCATCAAGCAGCTGGTTGCCTCTTCGTCAGGCCAGCAGAACAAAGATTGTCTTGGGAGAGAACTATTGCTGGACAGAATGCAGGTGGGATGGTCCCTGTTCTATGGAGAGGCTGCGGACACGGATGCTTGGACTTCTTGAAGCCAGAAGTAGAGCAAGGACAGCTAGAGACAGAGGAGGCAGAGGATATTGATATGGCTGTGGACGAGGTCAATGTTGTGAGGGAAATTGAACTGAGAGGATTTGATGATCTGGACTTTGATTAAATATATTAGGACATTAATCAGTCATTTGCAGACACACTGTACATTATTCAATGCTCGCTTTCTAAAGATTCAATTGTTCTGTTATCCAAAGAACAATACAATAACAACTCTGGAACCGTGGACTGTGTTCGTACACCGCGTAATAAATTGTTGAGTTAAAAAAATAACAACTCTGGACAGAAAAGTGGGATCATCAGAAGCTACTAATCAAGCCTCTTCCCATAACAAAAACTGACAGCCGGCGTGGAAGCCTCATCTTCAGTTTGTTTATAAACGTTCATCCGATCGAGTGAGGACCCGCACAGTCGTCATAATCATAGCCATCATAGTAGCCGATAATGGTATCACATTCTCACAACGGTCTCTCTCTCTCTTTATCCTACCGCCTCCATTCCCATCGGCGTTCAAGTGACAACCAACAACAGCAACATATTCTCACAACGATCTCTTTTCAACCACCTTGATACCCCCATCTGTGTTCTCAAGTGGCAGTCCAGCGCCTGAAGTCTCTTCCGGTACACACCACCGGCAAATCATGACTCAGCCGCAACCTGTGCAGTGGAACCTATCAACCGAGTCAAAGTATCGTTATCAAATTTCACCCACAGGATGCTTGGAGTGCGATACCACATGCATTGATATGATGTGTTCGTCCTCTGGCCATCTTACTTCTCAGTGCACAGATCAGTGTATCGTGGCTGCATGCAGTGATCCTGAGCACAATAATCTGAGCTCCACCTACGATTTTATCTGCAACGAGGAAAATTGTATTGATTGCAGTGGATTCGACACCTTCGTAAGTTCTCTGTCTGCTTGAGCGCTTCCACGGCGCCTCCTAAAAAACTTTTTTTCAAGCTGCGGTGTTGTGATGGGAATGATTCTTGTCGCATCGTCCAGAGGCAACCAACAGTTTTTATGCAGCAGCACTTGACGCAACCTCAAGGCAGTAGTAACAACAACTGGAGCCTTTTACCTCACGCACTTCGTGAAAATTGTCGAAAAGACCACCTGGAGGTGTCTTCTACTAGCATTTCCAACCCCACTAATGGAATTTTTACGCCAGCCGCAAGTAGGAGCGGCAACCCACTCATCTGTCCTTATCGATCATCGTCATCGTCATCATTGCCATCGTCCATGGCGACTCACACCCCAACTCATCCATTTTCTCCCCTCCAAAACCAAGCTCAACAGACACAGTACAATGTGCCGCAGAGCCGATATACACGAACCAGTGCATTGTCACCCTCTACTTCCACTTCTCTATTTACATGTATGTGGGGGGGCTGTCGGGCGCAGTTTCCATCCCTTGCAGAGCTTGTTGGTCATGTTAATCTGTCACACCTACGTTTCCCGATGGATACAGACGTTTCCACGAACCGTGGTGCCAACCTGACTGAGACCCAGACCCAGATGCCTATCCAGGTCGACGATGCAATTCGAGTACCTTGCCTTTGGGGTGACTGTACCGAGTTTCTTCTGCCTGAGCAGCTGACTGGGACATCGAGTAACAGCACTGAAGATATCATGCTCTCAAGTCTTGCTAGTCATCTTTTCCAAGATCATCTTGGCCTGCAACATTCTAGTGGTGGCATTCCGAATGATGACCTCGACGTTGAGTGTCTGCTTGCAGAAATGACAAGTCGACAGCAATCACAAAACCAGGAAAATGGAGCATTTCAAGGGTCTCACAATGGACAAAATGCTCCTGATATTAGGGGTGTCGTCGTTTCTGGGGATACGAAACCAATTTATAAAGCCACCACAGATTCTGCACCGCATTCATTTATGCAAGATACCAACATAGTTGCTGCATCTTCATCCCAAACTCCTACAGCTATTGGCTCTCCAGCGACTTCAAGTACAGAAATTGAGGGGCATACATGTTTATGGAAATCTTGTGGAGTGTCATTTGAGACATGCGATGACTTGATGTCGCATATGTCGGCTGTGCATGTTGGCAGTGGGAAGCCACAGTACGATTGTTATTGGGAAGGGTGTATGAGGAATGGAACAAAGGGATTTTCGAGTCGACAGAAGATCCGTCGGCATCTTCAGGTTTGTCTGTCCAACATAATTACCGATTCTCGTTGATTTCTTTATCGCCCAGGCACATACGGGATATCGTCCTTTCCAGTGTCCTGAATGCTTACAGAATTTCTCAGAGGCAGCGACACTTCAACAACATAAAAGGCGACACACGCAGGAGAGTAAGTGTACTCCTGATATCAGGACGTATACTTGCTGATTATCAACTCCAGAGCCTTACAAATGCGATTTCCCTGGTTGTGGAAAATCTTTTGCAATCACGGGTGCTCTGACGATTCACAAGCGCGTTCATAATGGACATAAACCCTTCAAGTGTATATACTGTAATAGGTACGCGGAACGTCGGTTTCTTGTCTGTCCGACGTCGGAAAACTAATGACAATCATCGACAGGGGCTTTGCGGAGTCGTCAAATTTATCAAAACATGTGAGCAGGCTATGACCACCTATCAAGAACAGTTTGCTGAGGATCGTTGCGACTAGCTGCGTACCCATACAGGAGAAAAACCCTACGTCTGTGCTGAACCCGGTTGCGGCAAAGCTTTTGCGCGTCCCGATCAGTTGACTCGGCACGCAGGGGTACATCGAAAAAGGGTTCCTACTATCATTCTAGGAGTCTGACTTCACTCTGACTACACTCGCGCATGCTTATTTCCTTGTGTTTACTAACAACATCATGGTTTCATAGTGTCAATTCTATACTAGATATTATAGCTGTATGTCGCTTATGGAGTCTGTAGCAATACAATCTTCAGAGAAATCTACCCAGGATACGGTGCAAATTAATGGATAAGTGTTTGACGAGCGTACAATAGAGAATATGAATATCTGGTCAAGAACAAGGTATCGATTAACAATGTCAAAGAATGAACCATCGGAGATTTGCTACAGCAAGCATCCCATCTTCAAGTACTCGGGAGAAGGCGGTCTTGAGGTTGAATGAGTTACAAAGTTCGTAGATGATCTACTTCGCAAGGCCAAAGGTGGTTTCACACCCATAATCCGGCGTGTCGGTATAGCTTTTCCTAGAAATTGGGATCGTTAGTCGACAGATCCGACAGCAGATGGGGAAACACCTACCCAATCGCTTCAAGTCATCATAGCCAATAACGCGTATTTTATCATAGGCAGGATTCACAGACGCACCCTCCTCTATAGCAACGAGGTCAATCCGGTTCTGATACAGAAAGTCGTCGCTGAGCTTCCATGGTGCTTCAGGAATGACTTCGTCTACCCAGCGGCAGTGCCTGACCAACTCGTATCTTTCTTCTTCAGGTACTGAAATACCGTAGCCGTGTTGTCGAATAGTTTGGTCAGAGAAGACACCAACTAGAATGTGAACCTTGGGAAACGAGAGTTTTGCTTGTCGAAGGTGAAGAGCGTGGCTGTCGTTTTGTATCCCAGAGCACGTCAACTCTGATGTTTGATTCCCTCGAAGTAGGATTCTAACGAGTACTCACCTGACGGTAAAAGAGTCAAAAGAACCATCCAAATAGATGCGGAGGACCTTGTTTTCAAAAGTTGTGTAACGTTCTCCGAGATGTTTCTTAACGTATTCCTGAATCTGAGAAGCAGTCCATTTTGTGGCTTCTATCTTTTGACTCGAAATCGAACAGGGTTCCGGTTCCCATACAGTTAAGTTGTGAGCATGCAGATCGTAAATGCTGGCCTCCAATGAAAAATCGCCTGGGTTGGAGATGAGGTCGTAGTCTTCGTCAATGAAAGACGAATCCATGTGGGACTAACGAGCTCGTACGGTTTTGACGACGGTGAAGACAGAAAAAAAAGCTGTCATGCTTTTAGAATCAGGGAAGCTAAATTACCTATTAATGATCACAACGTGATCCCATCAGAGGCTATCACCAAATTAAGAAATGATGAACCTTGTTTTGGTAATCGTGCGTGATGTTGCTGTTTGGTCGTCTGGAAACTGGCTCTGGTATACACTTTCTGATACAATTGGATGTTTGCTGTGGATCTTTTATTTGACAAAAGGTTCTTTCGAAACTAACTAGGGTGGGCCCAAAATCCAAAGTTGAGAAAGTTTTAAGACACTATATCTGCTGAGAAATTTTCTAAGGAATATTTACAATATTCATGATGTCCCAGTGCTACTGGGTATTCCTTAGAATTTTTCTCAGCAATAATTGTATTGGTGACATGCTTTACTCTTTTTATTACTTCTAATTGTCTTCTGATCTGAAATCACAACAAAACTAGGCACAATGCACAAGTCAAGGTTTTTGTTTGCCTTCTGTTGTCCTCATGGGTAACCTCATCCATGGACAGGAGTCCTCAAGCATGAACCACATGAACCACATTTCATTTTGAGGTAATACTATTCTTGATAATCCTACATGTCATCAGAAGGCAATACACTGTCTGCCTTTGGACAATAATAAGCATTGTAGTGGTAAATAGTAAACTCCGTCACACCCGATCCTATTTTTAAGATAGCTCAGGGCACCTCTATTTCGCCCTGAAATCGCTTTTGTCGTAAAAGAAAAGAGGGAAGGAATGTAAGTTCCTGGTGACTTAATTTGGTCCCTGATAATCGGTATCTTTTGCGTGTATTTCGGAGCGAGAAGAACACGAGAGTTATGGAGCCCACCGACATGCATGTTTGTTGCTCTGCTGTCGGATTCTTCCGCCTCTCTTTGTTGTCGTGACCATACTATACTGCCGGAATTCACCAGCTGCCATCGAGTTGGCTACGATCCTAGCTTTGACCAGCTAGATAAGAAGCGTTTCTTGTCAAGTTACCTTTCCATCTCCTTGAGTACCATTCTGATAGTTGTGAACAATGAAGCTGATAGCATGAAGAAATTTAATATGTTCCTGGACGACTATCAGAAAGAACGGTTGCTGGGTAAAAAGTAATAGAATTCTGATGTTCTTTGGGTCGAGACGATCGAAAAGCCTTGTGGTATTAATATTGTCGAAAGATCTGCAACTAGTAGATCGAATGAAAAAACCAGAGCCATTCTATAGTTACTTCAACAGCGAATTACGTGTAAATGAGTAATAAACGAGAACCCTGACAGGATGATACTGAGTCGGGGGTATAAGATCATTAGGAATACGAATAAGGTGGATTCAGTTTCAAGGTTCGTATTAGTTTTCAGTCTCTCCAAAGAATATACCCGTAAAATATTTATGCAGCCATTGTTCATCTTGAACAATGGCACCAACCATTCCATCCGGACGTATAACGACAACACCGCATATCTGTCCAGGAGCATATGCATCGTGAGCATGCCCATCACGATCCTCCAGAACAAAGTCAGCATCTCGTATGTCAGCATCGGATACAGCTAATCGTCCACGAGGGACTATTATCACCGAGCGCACCGTCCCAGCCGGGCAGGATCTAAGATATCTCAAGATAGACTTTGGTTTCTTGAGTTGAGAAAAGATGAGAATCGTGTGGTAGTGTGAGCTGAAGATTTGGAAAAGGCTGTAGGTTGATAGAAAAAGGGATGAAGCTGAACGATCTATGAGGCTTGTAGCATCGGGTGCGCGATCACCGGCGCAAAGAACACCATCGACAGTACTTCCGTAAGAGTCGACACCAACATCAATGTCATCCTCTTCATTGTCGTCAAGAAGGTAGCCATAGGGATCGTAGTAATCAGCTTCGTCACGAGCTTCGAGAATTTGGCGCTCGTCACAGACAATGGAACTCCATCGGTAGTTGATGCCAAGCTGCAGGAGACCTGAGTCCTTGTTCCAGCCTTTCTCGTGGCCATCTTTGAAAGTTTGATCGAGCATTTGAGTGGTCTGATTGAGCACTTCGGCTATGACAGGACGACGTTCCTCGGCATAGGTTTGGAGAAGGCTCGAGGGTGCGAGTTGTTTGATGACCAGAGCCAATTTCCAACCGAGATTGAAAGAGTCTTGAATTCCGGTGTTCACTCCCTGACCACCAGTTGGACTATGAACGTGTGCTGAATCACCAGCGATGAAGACGCGACCGACGGAAAATTGATCCACCATCCGAATATTGGGTCTAAGAATACATATGTGAGTGTATGAACCCGCGATGGTACGACCAAACTGACGTGTACTGAGATACCCACGGACAATCACCTAATACCAAGTCTTTGCGATTGCCGGTATGCTCTTTAATAACTTCTTTGAGTCGATCTAGGTTATGAATAAGCTCGGACTGCTTGATATTTCTTCCTGCGATGAGGAAGTTGAACAGGCCGGGTTCTTCTGTTCCCCGGAGGCTGACCCTAGAGATGACTGAGAAAACTGTTGATTGTAAAAATGCAAGAGAAAGACATACATCGTGGATGATTTGTCTCCCCACATGTGCCAGAACTAAGTTGAGGGAATGAGAGGTTTGTTGGGTAGGTAAGGTGTGGAATGCGTGCCTTTGGCGATAACCCCTTAATCTTGATGTCGCCCACAACAAAGTTTTCAACTGTTCTTGTCTCCCCAGCGAAAGGTAATCCAAGTTGTTTCCGCACAACGCCTCTCGCTCCATCAGTCCCAACCATATAGTCAAATGAAGCAATTTCCTCTACCCCTTCAGAGTCGGGATCCATTCCCTTGACGCGCAACTTTGCCTCCACATGGTCATCGGTTTGCGTAAATGATACCAGCTCAGTTCCGAGTTCTACGGTACAACCAAGTCTAACCAGAGTGGCGTGGAAGATTGGCTCTAGTCGATCTTGGCCCAACATGACAGGATTTAACTAATGATATTTGTATCAGAAGTCCCGGAGCTGGTGCTTGAGGCGACATACAAAAGGATTGCTTGGAGTGGGATCTTGAGCTTGATGCATCTCAAATTCTAGGACATGTTCTGTCTCTTCCCGCTCGTATCTGCGGGCAAGGGGTACGGGAATAGAGAGTTCCAGAACTTCTTCAATGATTCTGATGGTAGTGAAAAGTTCCAACGTGCGTGGCTGGGTTGACAGATAAATAGATAATTCAAGACCGAAGAGTTTGAGGTCTGACCATGATTCCAGCGCCGCGCTGCCCGAGACGGGGTCGAGAATTTTTCTCAACGATGCGCACCGGGATGCCATTTTGGCCTAATATGATAGCAAGGATCAGACCGGCGGGACCTCCTCCTACCTATTGAATATCAAAGATAGTTGTCAAGCCAAAGCACAGGTCAAACGTACGACGAGGACTTTCGGGGTCGGGGGAGTCATGACGGGTGGGAGAGAGGAAGGAACAATGAATGATTGAAAGGCTCCAATTTATGCTTTTGCAAAATCCAATAGAAGAGGATCATAATGAATGTCACGGAGATACTCAACAAAGGCGACAATGTAATGTAATTTGCGTCGTGATTCGGGAGGGATAAAATTCATCCGCCCTGCCAAGCCTTTGATGCGATCTTGTCACATGTTTTCAATATTTTCAATGAGATTTAAAAGTTTCTAAGATTCTGATAGTGTTATTGACTTGCAATTACATCCTTGATCAGGAGCTGATGTTTCCCTGGTCGTGATACAACAATATTTTGGGGATGTTGACTGAATACCCGGATGTGCCTTAGATGGTCAACATAGGAGACCTCCTTCTGGTCCCATTGTCGGAAAAGATGCACATTCACAGGGTGGGTCAGATCGAGAACCTCTGACAAGAATCGGTCAGAGCAAAAGCATATGATAAATGTGGCAGAGATCATACCTATTCCCGTCCTGTACAGCTCCGACTCGACAAGCTTCGTGTCTTCTAGTTTTGTTTCCTTCACACTCTTTGGTCTCCCCTTCCTCCTGGCTGCTCTTTCTTGTTCTAGCTCTTCATCATTCCTTGCCAACATGTCACGAATGAGGCCATGGAGTTCCTCTAGTGATAGAATGCCATGGTCCGGAAGGGCATGGAAGAAGAAGCCGTACATATCGGCTAGCACAGGTCGTTAGTGTTAGTGAAAGTACCGATGGATGCCTACCTTGAGAGCCATGTTTCTGAGAGCGTTTTGAGCAATAGCTACTGTGCTTGTCCTTGCGAAGGGCTTTCCGTGCGAGCTGGTGTGCTTTTCTGGAATCTGGATGAAAAGCCTTGTTCTTGTTTGCCTTTGCAGATTTTGTAGATTGAGAGGGGGCCATGAGGAGAAGACAAATGTCCAGGGGCGTGGGAATGATGGGAACTGAAAGGATCGTGAGAGCTGTATCTAAAGTGGACAAGACGGTTAAAATCTGCTTTTTGCCATGTCTACGCGTGAAGCAGATCGACTTACATCAGCCCAGCAGACTCTGGACAGTATGTTTTTGTTTTTTTGACACTCTGCGTATGTGAAATATCAGCAGTTCTGCATGACATATCGCAACTGCTTAACACGCAGCTGGACAAGGAAACCCTCGCCACATGCATTGGCATGATTGAGAGCGGGGTTAATCCAGAGGCGCTCGCTGTTGGTTTGTTTTTCCGACACAAGGACGCGGGTACTGATGGGCAGACGGCAGGCTGTCATCCTTGAGCTCCGTCGGGAACATGCCGCGCAGAACATGAGCGGCACCGGGAAGACCAGATAGTAATAGTAATAGTAATAAGACAAAAAACAAGTAGCCAAACTCAAGTAATTAATTATTGAAAGCGTGATACCGGTCAGCGGAGTTCTTCCTTCTCCAGCTCGTCTCACACTCTCATCACCGGGTTTCATCTGGGCTTTCTTAGTGTCTTTGTTGGCTTTCCTTTTACTCTCTTCGTCCCCTGCTTACCCTGGTCCTGTCCCTTTTATCAGTAAACATACAGGTAATCGAAACTTGACATGGCTGCACGAACTCTCCAACCCTCGGAATATGAAATCCAGAGAGAAGTAGAGGCTTTGCGTGACATAAGGCGCCGTTCAGCTGCCCCTGGTGCCCTTACGATTGACCCAGACCTCCCCAATCCATCATCTCCAACCTCTCCAACAGCCAGAACACGGCCTTCTGGATCTCCCACGTCTCCCCGCAGGTCAACCAGTAATTCATCCTCGAGCTCACACGACAGAAGTTCTTCCGATCGCAGCAGCCATGGCGCTCATAGTGCCGAATCCGACAACGCACAAATACCCTCTAGCGCAGATGATCCTTTCCACCTCTTCTGGGTCCCTGCGAGCGTCCATCCAGAGATTGCACCAGCAGAGTTCCGTGCCTTTATCAAGGAACATGCGAGAGCTATCCCTCCGGATGGCACTGAACTCGGTCGATCAGTCTCCTCTTCCTCCACTTCTGGCATTGGACGCAAACGTTCTATGCTCAGAAGGCAGTATCAGCCCCGTGAAAACGACGGCATTGAAGAGGAAAAGGTCGTCCCTCTCCGCCGCAAGCATAGTTATCTCTACAATCCAGTACAACTCTCATTCGATGACCTTCAACGACTTGAACAACTTGCCGAGGAAGCGTCTGAAAATGATGACTCCTCGAGACTGCGAAATGTGCTCCGGAGGAGCCTCAGTTTAACCCTCTCTTCCTCAAGTTTGTCACCTACTATTGACTCTATCGATTTCATTTCCTGATCGTCCTATCTCCACTCTAGTTATCGATAGAGACAACGTACCAGAAATGGGTGACGAAGCCGACGCACCTATCATTGTACCTCCACCTGGACAAATCCTCCGTCGTGCTGCTCGTACCAAGATCAGAAAACAGAACCTTCCTGGAGATGGCGGTGGTCATCGTTTCGTAAGTAG
>Ga0153952_1000002_pt1 | contig 58669 bp, 73 predicted proteins | sample TSNJ036MetaG_FD_104746 | JGI IMG/M metagenome (GOLD analysis project Ga0153952, IMG submission 104746) | Attine ant fungus gardens microbial communities from New Jersey, USA - TSNJ036 MetaG | ecosystem: Host-associated > Fungi > Mycelium > Unclassified | place: USA: New Jersey, Wharton State... | reverse complement strand
TTTCTTAGCCTCTGCCTTCTCAACTTCTGCTGCCTGTATTTCACGCAGGCTAATGGTTTTCTTCACCTCATCCTCCTTCTGCCAGACAGGCTTTGAGGGAGACACATGAGGCGAAACTGATTCAGGTTGCGAAAGTTGCGGAGGTTGCGAAACTGGCGCCGAGATCTTGGATTCCTTCTGTTTGCGAGATTTTCCTTGGGGTTTGGCGACTATAGCGGGGGCAGAAAGTTCAGGTGTTTCTGACTTGGGTTCCAGTACGTCAAAATCAGCACTCGCTACTGGAACTGGGTCAGCAGAGCTTGGTTGAAGTTCTGATTCAGCTTCAATGTTCTCCATCATGGATGCCGACTCAATAGCCTCCCCCCACGATTTGTCCACGGGGCCATGTGTGGCAACAACCCACGGTGAGGCATCTTTCGGAATCAGAGACAAGGATCGAGTTGGTTGTTCCCAAGGCGAGCTTTCTGAGAGAGTAGGAAGCGTCTGAACTACTGCTGTTGGGTGATCGTTGATTGGAACATTCCTTTGTAGGTTTGCTTCCGACGTAGTTAACCATGAACTCTGCTGAGGAGAACCATTGTTTTGGCTGGAAGTGAAATCGCTGTTTTGTGCATACGTGGACTCAATGGACGAGACTTGTTGATTCTGAACGTTCTCTTGTTGAGCTCCATGAGGGAAGAGGGAATCCCCTGCACTAGTAGCAATGTTCAATGTGCCATGGTGATGATCTCCGACTAACATACGAGTGCCCTGATTAGGACCAACGGCATAATTAAAAGAAGTTGGAAGCAGAGGGTCAACAATTAGATCTTGAGAGCTACGTAACGAACCATAGTTGATACCGAGGTCTTGATTTTGCGAACCGGGTTCTTGGCCGTCACGGCTGGGTCTGACACCTTCATATGCTGAACCAATGTTGTTTGAAGGCACATTCCATTGGCTTTGGGACGGACCGAAAGCGCTGGAAAAACCATATACCCCATAAGTACCCGATCTTGGTCCATCAATGGGTGAATCTGAATATGGAATACTTCGACCAGAGAAGGACGCAGGAATATCAGGAGTCGTTCGAAAACCAGAGCCACGGGAACTTGCAGATAAATCGATAAGTGGCCCACTAACCACCCTGCCTCCCATAGTGTTGAGTTCGGGAGAGGAATCACCAAATCGGCCACTGGCAAAAGAAGAGGAAGGTGAGTCAGAGTGATTAGAATCAGTGTTGATATAAGATTCTAGGTTGGATGGATGCAAAGATCGGATGGGAGGTGGTTCATTCGGTATCTGATTGAGGGGACTGTATTGCAATGGCGAGTCAGTTCTTAGAGGTAAACCGGGAGGGGTGGGTTGAAGAGGTGCTAGGAATATCCTATCGTTTCCACAGCGTCGACGAAGCTCTTGAGGAGTGAACCACCCTGAATCCAGGTGTGTTCGTTTGACCGGAAGGTCAGGCAAAAAGTATCCTCCATCAAACCATTGTTGCATCAGTTCGGCGGGAAAGGGTCCTTAGTAAAAAAAATCCCATTGGCACAATCCCAGGTAGACCTAATGAATACTCACCTTGTATTGTTCCTGTGGGGTCCTTATATGACCATTCCACGTTGACTAGACCAGGTGGAGCACCGAAACTCGAATGGTTTTGTACATCGTCTACGGGATTCGAGATATTCGTGTTCAACGACAACTGGCCTACACCACCAGCCAGACTGCCCACATCAATTTGCGACCCGTCCACCTCATTACTCAAGAAGGGGCTATTATCGTGCATTTCGGACAGAGAACTCTGGACAAACCTACTTCCACTGTTCTCTTCCTCTATTTCTTCCTTGATTCCCTCTGTCCTATCACCATGATCACCATCCCCTTCGACACCCAAGTTAGCTCCTAGCTTCTGCGACGCTTCCGAGGAGCGCCTTTTTGCTACCCACGAATCTCCCCCATTCAGTACACCGTCAAAGCCTGAGGCGTAAGCAACGCGAGTGCGGGACGATGGTTGCCCCACCTCACGTGGTGGTATCACAGGAACTTGTACGCTTGACAAAGACTGCTTTTTCAGTACAGCAGAGTTAGGGAAGTCTGAAGATGATGAGCGGAATAAGGGATACGGTGAGATAAAGAGGAAAGAGATCATTGACCTGCATTGCTATCACGGCGTTTGATAGTCCCAAATCGTTCCCTCAAGGGACTCCCAGTAGCATGGGAATTTAATCTAGACCCACCTGAGCCTAGACTTGTCGTTGACAACGGCAGCAAGTGATCGGTAGACTGACGTCTACGAACATCAGAATTCAGAGGGCCAGTAAAGAGCTGAGGAAGAGTGATTGTGGATTTCAATGTACGTCGGTCAAATTGCATGACTCAGAGCCAAGGTATCTAACCTTCTTTTCAGCTTCGCTCATCTCCCGAAGTCCTATAGGGTCACTTCCGTGTTCTCGGACGACACCTTCCCAACGCTCGACCTCCAAGCCCAAATCGGCTTTCCCTCCTCCATCCCTGTAAATTTTGAGAAGGTCCTCTTTGGAGTATCTGAAGGGATGGAACTCGTCATGTGTGTCAGCTTGGTTTGGAGGGGCTGGTGATACAAGAGCAGAATAAGTGGACATGGTAGAAGGGGGATTCATAGGAGGCAGTGAAGGTGGTTGCTGTGGACGAGAATTATATTGTTGTTTTGGGCGCATCCATTCAGGAGAAAAGTGCATGTTGCTGGTCGACATTTTGTGGTTGAGTGGCTTGCTGTAGAGTGTGTCCAAGAAGTCGAAAATTCTTCAGTCTACACTACGGTGGATCATCCCGGCGTTTTATTAATTCCTTTGCGGGTTATTATCAATTCACTATCCTAATGTGGTATGATGTACCGGATATGGTCTATAGAATTTTGATAACCCAGAGGGACACTGATTATTTACTGGGCCGGCCCACTGATCACACGTGACTCGCTCAAAGATATTCTACAAACGAATTCCACAGGTAATAACTACCTTTGAGGCAAAGTCATTTAATCCAACTTTATGCGCCATGCAGATGTAGGAAGCGCTAGAAAACCATTAATATTGACGCAAGCTAGGCAGCAAAGACTTACCTTGCAATCTCCTCGCCGTCGGAACAATGAATGCCACCAGAAAGAGGACTCCGAACAGCATGCATACTGCGGATACAGTATAGTATCCATCTGTCTCTGTGATACACTCACCGTTGATCTCCTTGCAAAGGTCTTTACCATGCTCTGAGACACACTCAGCAGCTGGCAATCATATCAGAATTATCAAGAACGACCTATAGACCTAAAAGACTGACCCCGCACGGCGAGCTCTATTCCACTTCCAGTAACTTGGCAAGTTGCAACGCTGAAGAAATCGACACCTTTCAAATTTTCAGATATTACGAATAATAGAAGGTTTAGCCTGGCCTTGCCTTTGAGAACAAACCATTTTGGCCAAGTTCCTCCCATATTAGTGAATGTATTCAGGAGCTTCGAGACGGTCAGTGGGCGAGCCAACTAGAGATAAAATATTACTCGCCGTCATATAGGTTCCACCAATCAACGGATCTGAGATACGAGTGTGGAATGCGGATATCCCGACAAATTGTACTGTCCTACCTGGTGTCAGTCAAGAAAGGGCGAATACAAATTTCCTTACGAGGAAAATGATGACAGTACAGTGTGGACGACAATCCATACAAAGAATCCAAAGGAGTATGGGGTCGTAGGGAACCAGTACACCATCAATGTAGCAACCAATCCTAGGCCCAATCGGGGCCAAAAAGCCCAAATCCACGGCTTGAGTGGTCTATCCCCTGTTGACCAACTTGCTGTCAACCAACCACCCAGGATTTGAAATGGAAAATCTATGAGGACAGCAGCTGCAAGGTCTTCCCTCTTGAACCCTTTCTCAATCATTTTCAACGAAGTGACGGCATCATTAGCAGCGAAACCAACTTTCGCAAAAAAATGCATGACGATAAGCAGTTGTACATCTGATGTTTGATCAAGCAAGGCCTGCAATCAAACAAGAATGACGCACGTTTAAGCTTGCAAATTGACCAGATAGTTTTATAAACCCCTGAAATGCTCATATCAGCTTGATTTGCTGCCTCTTTCTCCTAGAACAAATTGAGACGGTATGATATTCGAATAGACAAAAGACAAACCTCGGTTTTGAAAAAAAGTAACCAGAATGTTACCAGATAACAAATGACACTCCAAAATCTCAAATAAGCACCCAATGTCAGTTGCGGAATTCCCCATTTCTCTGCGAACGACTGGCTATTGAGCGCTAGAAATACCGTAAAAGAAGCGAAGAAACCGGTATTCAGACCGATCGTTTGGCATGTAGATGCATAAGATAAGCTATCTTGGGATAGGAGAGTGAGAGCCCAGCCTGATGATACATAAGTCTATGACACGTGCTCAGAGGAAGCAGCCTGACCGTCAACTGCAATGTCTATAGTCCCGTCAGATCCGCGAAGAAAAAGTGACAGAAACTGCATACCTTGGGTTGCAGAAAACAGGACAAGTGAAGTGAACACAACAGTCAGTTCCATCACATTGTTCGAGGGCTGATGGAACATGATAAATAGGTATCAGAAGGACAGACATGGTATAAACTCACATCATTCATTAGTTTCTGTACGTTTAACGAGATGTATAGCATGAGCGTTCCAACAATCAACTGCATGGGAATGATCCAAGATTTCCTCCGTCCAACGGACTTAAAAAATACCGAGTCTACGATAGGTGACCACAACAATTTAAGTGAATAAGGATAACTCGACAAAGCAAAGGTTGCGAGTTGAGAATAAGATAGATGTTCTTTGAGAAGGAAAGGAACTGAACCTGGGAGAGGATCCTTTAATGCAGCAAAATAGTGATGGCATTATGAGGCATACCAAGAGCAAGTCCAAGCTTAGGTAGTAGCATGCTTTGTAAGAAGATGAGAAGAAACTTGCAAACCACATACCGGAACGCCTTGTATCAAATCTGTCGACGTCAGGCCATCTGAAGCTAGCAAGTGTTATGTCAAGAAGCTCACAAAGTACACATAATAAAACCATCGCTCGCTTATCCTTCCTTGACATAGGCCTTTTTCCTGGACTGCGGGGAGGCAAGGTGTCATCTTCTAAATCCACCGAAGCTTGTCGTCTATCTGCTTCTCCCAGCAAAGTGAGCTCGACATCGTCCCCTCTACCATTGACATAGTCTCGAGGAGATTTAAGTGTACGTGGCAAGATATGGTTGTTGTGTAGCGATGAAGAGACCGCCATAGCCTCCTTCGAGGATTTGACTCTCATTGTTTTGTCTAAAATACCGTTCGGATGGGAAGCTACACCAGAATCTTTTTTCTCCATCCACTTTCCGGGCATCAAAGGGTCTCAAGTGTTTGCGCGTTGCGAGGTGAGAGTACTGGAGGAAAATAGTCTTCGGTGACCACGTGGTTATAGACGTGTCCTTCTTGTGATGTCTGTCTCTATGGCTATATCACTTTGAGTATGCCATGCGGTCATCCTCTCGTTATTAAGCTTCTGTCATGCTCCGAGTTGTTCCCTAAAAATCTTTTCTTGTTGAGCGTTACGGGCTGCCGACATCTGGCTTTGTGGCGATCAGAGTATGATACTCAAATGCCGTCTTACTCCTGCGACCATGCGCGCATATGGATGCCAAGAAATAGCGGGATGTCGGGCTCAGGAGGTGGTATGACGCCCACATGAACATGGCGTCTGTTGAAAAGTTTCTTTGAGGCCACTGTTTGCTGGAACTCCTAGTCCCTTAAGGCTTCTCTCTAAATCACGAACTCCTTGCCATTCGTACACACAATCTCGGACCAGATCGCGCCGCTGTATGTCAGGATGACTGGATGTCTCAATTGGAATGTGCCTGATGGCTGAAGAGGCTATAAGTTCGAGGCCTTGACGTTCAGAACTTCAACACGTCAATGCTGGCCTCTCTTGCCTATAAGCTTTTCTTATTCTCTTGTGGAAGCATGCTCGTCGCACTCGCTCGTCTCGTTCATGACTTCGTTCTTTCGAGGCGAATCCTTCACTCAATCCCTGGGCCTCAGCCATCTTCTTTCATATGGGGGGAGGAATGGAAACTTTACAGTCATGCTCCTGGCCAGCCTTACACCGATTGGCACAAACAGCATGGTCCTGTTGTGAGGTTCAGAGGCGCCTTCGGAGTATGTTTGCATCAGTCACTTTTCGCTTTTGTCACAACGCCCATGCATCTAGCATCAAGTCATATCTATCATCGACCACCGTGCAATTTCCTTCATTCTTGGAGAAAATGCCTACTTATTCCCGAAGGCCAAAGGTGTTCGTGCCTGGTTCAAGGCTACGTTAGGGGAGGGTATTCTTTGGGTTGAAGGCAAGTCTTTGGTCATGAGCTTCAGTCTCTCTCTCAAACTGTCCCAGGAAAGGAAGCACATGAGCGGCAACGGAAGTTATTAGCACCAGCTCTCAGGTAAGCTGAGAGGCAAGTCATTCTGAGTCTAATGTTTCGACGAATCTAGTCCTCAAGCAGTCCGCGGCTTGGCCCCCATCCTCTTTGAGACGTCATCTAAACTGGCATCACAATGGATGAAAATACTCGATAAATTGCATGTGGAAGTGGCTGAAATTGAAGTCACTGACTGGGCTGGTCGTTTTGCGTAAGTGGCTGACCGTTAATCATTCATTACTGAATCCAACAACTCAATAGTTTAGATACTATCGGCCGCGCTGCCTTTACCTACGACTTTGACTTCTTGTCTCAGGAGAAAACTCAACCTGACTCGCTAGCAGATGTACTGGATGGTCTCACCAACAACGAAAACAAGAAATCGTCTTTTTATATGCGCGCCTTATTTTGGCTATTCCCTCCTATCCTGAATATTGGCAAGAAAGGTGAAATGATCAGGCGTACGAAGCATGAGCTCGGTTCTATTGGATCTAGGATGTGGCATGACGCGAAAGCCGTTGGTGACCATGAGGGCAGGACCATGATGGCATTCATGCGTAAGTGGCAAAGGATGTCATCATTGATATGGAATTTGAATTGACCGACTCTTCTGTTAGTTAAAGCGGATGCTACGGTAGCTTTGCAGGCCGACGAAGGCGACATTATTGCACAAATGCGAACTGTCATCTCTGCTGGATATGAAACTGTATCTGCAATTGTAGCAGTTCGTCTTCTACTCCATCATGGTTTCCTGCTTTGGTAGCTGACGAGCCGTTCAGTGGATGCTTTATGAGCTTGCCAGTCATCCCCAGGTACAGGAAGAGATCCGTAGTGAAGTCCAGTGCGTGCAACATCACTCCATTGATGCAGTGAACAACCACTGTCCACTCCTGGACAGTGCACTGAAAGAGACGCTTCGCCTCCATCCTGCTATACTCGAGAATCACCACGAGGTAGATTTTACCTTTCTATCAACGTACAGGCTCAGATCATATTCTGAATATAACTCAGGCTTCCGAAATGATCAGTATTCCTCTCGAAGAACCGTTGCCAGGTACTAAGGATACCCATATCATGATTCCGAAAGGTACCCTTCTCGCTATACCTCTAAATGTTATACACCAAGATGCCAAAGTTTGGGGGCCTGATGCTCATATCTTTCGTCCTGAGCGTTGGTTAGAAAGAAAGAGGTGTCAGATCCGTCACAAGCATGAGCTTCTCACATTCAGCGAGGGGTGAGAACATAACACTGTCTGAAGGTCGATTGACTGACGCAAACTATACTGGGCAGCCCTCGAGTTTGTATTGGCCGAAATTTTGCATTGGCCGAGATCAAAGTGAGTCTCGCATTTCCAGATGGTGCTTCAAGCTCAACGGCCAAGTAGGTGTTGATGGTAACGCTCCTCCAGCAGTTCTCATTTAGCTGTCAGTACGAGATTGAAGCATTCCAAAGTTTTGTCATCCGGCCTCGAGTTAGCGGCCAGGGTCCAAGTTCACTGCCCCTTCTGATTCGCCGAGTATGACATCAGCAGATTATTATTAGTGCTATTATATCCCCTGACTACCTGATAATAATGACAGCCTTCTATGGGAGAAAACCATCCACATCAAGTAGGTATGACTCTGTCAATCAGACATGCAAGCAAACGACAGTTTTTTCAACTCCGCGACTACATTATCGAAAGTTGTTATAAACGAAACGAAGGATCTAAGACAAGATAAATCAAGTTTGGACTCGGGGTGTTAGCTTCAGGTGACAACCATCCTTAGGGAATATTGTGGCGATGATCCTACAAAAACCTGAGTATCGCAATTCATGGGCTACAACATATGACGCACTCGACTTGATTGCTGAGGGGCGTGATTTCGTGTTCAAAGTTCATCATAGAAACAGCGGTAGCCAAAACGAGAGCGATGTTCATCTGGGCATATTCCAATCCGAGACACTTGTGAGGGCCGCTACCAAAAACAAGATAATTTTTCGGGTTCGAATTAGCCGAACCCTTCTGGTCGAGCCATCGTTCGGGATTGAAAGTGTCGGGTTCAGCATAGATCTCAGGATCATGCAGAGAGTTGTAGAATGATGGTATAACCATGCTACCAGCAGGAGCGGCATAATTCTCAGAGATCGGAAAAGCCTTTTTGCACTTGTATGGGACCTATTGGAAAGGTATTAGGATTATCATTGAGAAAGGTCTTATCACAATCAAAGCATATACCATAAGCACGGGGGGCTTGACACGCATACTCTCTTTAACCACCGCTTGCAGGTAGACCATGTCATCCATTTGATCGAGGGTGATAGGGTCCTCATAATTGCCCATGCGGACACGGTCTTGCTCTCTTCTGACCTTAGCCAGAACCTCAGGATTGTCGGCAAGATGCTGGAAGCCATAGATCAAGCCACTACTCATGGCATCTTGAGAAGCAAAGAGAAACGAGAATATGACCTGTGCCATCTCGTAATCACTAAAATCCTTCCTCCCTTTGTAACCTGGTTCGGACATGATGGAAACCCATTCATCCAACATACACTCTGGTCGACCACCCTGTATGATAGCAATCTTGCTCTTTTTGGCAGCGAGCTCAAGCCAGCGCATAACGAGCTTGCGAGCCTGTATAGCTTTATAGACTTTGGTGCCAGGAAGAGGGACAGGAAAGTTGACAAGCTCAAGCGATTGGGTGATTAACCAATACTTGGCGTTGATCTCTTCTATAGCAGGGTCGGGAATATGATAACCACAGAAGACACGGAGTGATGTTTCCATATTCATGTAACGGGCAGTCATCATGATGGGTTTGGCAGAAGAATCCACGGTGGCTTCATTCAACCACCTGGAAATATGCTTGCGGGCGACAGTTTCCTGAAGTCCAAGGTAGATACTGGACAGATTTCAGTCAGGACATCAAGAAGAAAGCACAAACTCACCCCAGAGCCTTGCGAGTGAAAAGCAAATTTAAAACTTTGCGGTAATCAACATGGTCTTTCCCAGACAAGAAAACCCTGATAACATGTCAATTCACCAGCAGAAATACGGTCCTGGAGATTCCCACCAGTTGTCGCCACCGATCACAAGCTTGCCAGAATGAACCAACGCAGGCTCGGCATACGTTGGTGAGTTGAGAATTTTGCGCGAATACTCGTTTGACGAAGCTATGACAATAAAACTGGTGATTATATCAACGTACAGTCGCGGATCATAGTGAATACTGAATGCGTCTTACATATTAAAAACACTGACAGCACTCAGAGGACCTGAATCCCACTGTCTCTTGTAATTTTCCATGGAAGGTTTAGTTGAATCAGCGAACCGTCCAATGATGGGTATTGTCCATGTATCACCGGGAAGATGCCGCTTTTTGTACCGCCAAACTGCTTGTTCCAAGGCGAGAATGCTACCGAGGACAGCAGCAGTTGTGTATAACCAACTCATGGAACTGTCCTTGGCTGCAGAAGCAACCTGAGATGAGGTTACATTGTAGAGAGCAGTAGCCGTCATTCCAAGACTCATGTTGCGAGAAGGGACACGGACTCAAGCAAGCTAGACGCGCTCAAGTAATTTTCTCAAGATGGCACCACTCGTTCTTCTACCCAATCGGTATCGCGTGCGAATATCCTTCCGTACTAAAGGGACCCACAAGACGATATCAGGTAATTACCTAATTCAATTAATTTTTTCTAACAATTTATTACACGGGGCGCATTGGACCGTCCTGACCAGCTGGATTATAATTATCAATAGTTATTTCAGTAATCCCTGTGAGATTTATCAAAACACTATCTGTTTTCATACACTTGATATTGGAAATATGTTCAACATTCAACAACAATGATGGTGTATCATCCACCGCGCCTTACACGGCGGACAATCAGATGCACATGACCGAATGACTATGAAGCTCCGCCCTCCCCTATTGACGTCATTGTCAAACTATGTCTATTATGTTGAAATAGGTCTCCTGAAGCTGTATCCAGGTTCCCACCATGATCTTCCGACTTTGTTCTTCATATTCGCTTGCGGCCAGGGGGGTCTTATCAAGACGATTCCACGGGAATACTATAATTCATGAAAGTGTTAAAGACAAGGTACGGGAAATGGGTCAGAAAGTGAGACTTGGATATCATAGTTGCTGCTGTACAACTTCATGACATTTCTCCAGGTCAACCTCAAAGTGGGTCAAGGCCTGGCTTCAACTATCAACAAAGGAGAAAAGGCAACCTACGCAACAAAAGAGAAACTAGGTATGAGTTTACTTGAATCTGGAGCATTCGCATTACTTTCATCCCGCATAGAAGAGGGCCAAAATTATGTCAAGAAGAAAGCCGGTGATGTACGTGAGATCGTACGATCAATGAAGATTTCTCATGAGTTCCCATAGGCTGCTAAAGGTGCACAGAAAAAAATGAAACAGGGATTGAAGAAGTAGTTGTCCATATCAGAGTGTCACGTGCATGACCTAGAAGTGATACGTGATATTAGTCAATTTCGCTAATGTATACTTCATTTAATTCGTATCCTCGAGTGATCTTCAATGCACACGTACGACACATACGACATAGGGAAACTACATTCTTCAGCTTGAAGCTCACTTCTGGAAGGTGTTATTCCACAGATGTGGACTATAAGTTCAAATATGCTCAAAGAATACAACAACTAGCAGCCGAGTGAGTCTTCCCACCATGTCCTCCTCGGAGTCTCATTCGTGTCCATTATTTGGATCATATCTTCTAGCAAGGGTGTGAGCGCTGAATATTTAAAGGAACAAGCGAAGCGTCGCCAAGAAGAAGAGGCCCGCCGACGTAGGGAAGCACGGGACGCTGCTCTCACTACCCAGAAACAAAAGCATCACACCTCGTCCAGTATATTGACATCATCGAATCCTCATGATGGGTCGCGCAAGGATAGTTCACCACTCAAGGTATGTCAAGTTCGAGTCAAGGCCGACATCGTGTCAATTTCTTCACAGCCACTTTCTACCATTCTGAACATTCCCAAAGTGCTATCGGTCCCTCACACTCCAGGACAAATTGGAAATCTGTGGAATGCTTATCATATGTCGCGGTCGAGAGGTACCGGATGCGGACTCCTCTGTGCATCTATCCCTCTGGACTTGTACAAAAAAATGTCGGCCGTTGCAGAAAAGTATCCAACATTTGTTATCCCCATCTGCCGGACGACAAATTCCTCCGTGAAGAACGGTAGTGCATATGAATTCTATTTTCTACAATGGTGCTTCTATGATGCCCCCAAAGTGCCTCGTATCAACAATGATCACTTCGTCAAGCCTCCTTCATTCGATAGTCTAAACCCAAAAATTTCTACAGTCCTATTCACACCGCTAGAAGAATACAAGTTACGCGGTACATTCGCTATCCCGTACCTCGTACTCACGAACTACACTGATCTTGCTTCGACGCATGGGATGGTCCTCTTACGGGGAGAAGTCACTCCAAGACGTGATTCTGATGATCAATACATGTTAAGTCAGGAGGATGCACAACAGTTGTCCATGGCGATGCAGAAGTTCTATCTATGGGACAATGGAGAAGGCGAGGGAGAAAAATTGCTTAAAAATTTCCATCACAGGCCTCAGGAATTTAAGTGGGAAGAACTACTGAAGGTAGCAGATTGGAAGGTTCAATCTTGTGCAAATCGCTTGAGGTTTTAGGGAGGTAGATATGTCAGCCAAACTATCGTCTTGGCATCAGGTCCGAAATAGCAACGGAAATGTCTCCATTTCACTCCATCTATTGGTCGAGATGTAATTGCAATGATATCATACACCCTTGTACTGACAACGTTGGTCGTAAGAGTATGTAAGGGTGTACACCATCCTTCTCCATAATGTCAATCGTGATCCCACCATACTCTTTGACCAGACCAAACGAAAAAGCCAAAACAGTGAAGGACCCTCTCAAGGGCGAGGATCACCGAGTCTTACTGTCCGGCTTCAGTCGCTGTCTTTGATCCCTGCGCTTTTTCACGGGAACACTACGAACATCCCCCGGGATTCCTCGGCCATGAACCCGCTAACATAGCTCCAGCCTCAGTAGCAAGAATAGCTTCTCCGACTTCCCCTTCTTCCTCTGGAACAAGTGCAACCATTTCTCTGTCATATGCACGGCCGAAAGCACCAATCATTTTCGCAAACTCCTCGGACATATCAATTAAATTGTTTGTCGCACTCTCAACACTCCCAGCTTTGACATCGCCTAACCCACACGCAATGACTCGATCAAACCACGCAAGCGGTTCCCTGGATATGTTGATCGCAAAGCCATGGGAAGTCAATCGGTGACGAATCTGCACACCAATGCTGGCAATCTTTGTTGTAGGGTCAAGGAAGACTCCAGTATGTTCCAATGTGGTATATTGCAACCCATGACTCTCGAAAATATATCGCTCTATCATCTTCTGCATGCGACAGACATAGTCCCTCGTGCTCATGATGGGTGTATAACGCGAGAGATCTATCAAAGGATAGCCAACAATCTGGCCAGGACCGTGGTAAGTCAACTGACCGCCCCGTGATGACACCACGAAGTCTGCACCCATCCGAATGAGACGCTCATTTTCATCTTTCATAGATGTTGCAGTTTGGCGACGGCCAGCAGTGTATACAGGGCGGTGTTGGAGCAGCAGCAATACATCTTTATGAGTTTTCGAAGGACGAAGGACTAACTGCACTCGGTGGATTGCTTCTTGCAGTCTAAGAGAAGGAGAATATGGGAGTGGAAGACGGAAGACATAGTAAAAACAGGAGGTAGCATTGAGCATTGAGATGTAACTACAGTTGATCCTTATTTGTCGCTAACGTCTCATAGGATAGTCTAGCCAAAGCCATGTTGATAATCTTTCCAAGGAAAAAATCTATGCGTCACTAGATCAGCAGAAATTCTACCGTTCTTGATTGGCGTCGTCAGTCCTCAAATCTAAGGCTTCATCAGACTAGTTATGTGCGCCCGAGAAGTATCCTTTGCGTAGGCTCACATTTTGCTCACATTTTCTGCATAGTTGGCAGTCCGTAGACCCAGACTACGTCAGGGATGCTCTGGGCCGACAGGTTGGGTTGGAAAGAAAACAGAAGAGGATACTATTTGGAGCAGTAATTTTCAGAAATTCGATGTGTAACAGCATAATGCCTCGTGCACTACCCAAAAAAATGCATAGTGTACTTTTTTCTCACATTACTGATTTCTTATCTACCTCCAGCATTGTTTAACCATGTGGTTCTGGGAGTCTCGTTATCTTGAAAACCCGAATTTTTCTAGTGGTCAGTAGGCGATCAAATGCCCTCTTATACAAGTACCCTGCCATCTTTTACTGAGGCTTCATCATTTCTCAAACATTGTAGCAGTTATCCGTTGATCCCTGCGCATGACATTGGTTCACGTAGATTGTCCGCATCTGAACTTTGTTGATTGTTCGTGGCAGAATTTAGTTGCTGAACCAAAGAATTACGTCCCTGGCTGTGAATGTTACCTGCTCGATATGAAATGAGATTCGAAATCTTACTGATGGGCTTCGCACCTTTCCGCACGGCTATCAATATGCAAGGTCGCTGTTTATTCTAGTTACAACTTTGAGATTCGACATTCCTCAGTCTGTATTGACTCAAAATGAAGGGTCTTGATCCTTGAAACAGGAAATCGATCATCAATGATTCCAGTGAAGAATGATGAGCATGTTGTCTTATCTATGTCTCAGCCATATGTTGAGGTTTCCATGCAACGCGATTGGTCCGATTAGCAAACGCGGCCCCTGACGTAATTATATTGATAGCTGCCGTCACAGACTTCCGAAGCGAGGTAGCCGGATTTTCGAAATCAATCCTTATCCTTATCTTTGCGTTACTCGAGAGGGTCCCGTCAGTCTTCATACTCACTGGGTCATTTATCACCACAAAGATGCTCTATGAAGGGGGTCATGATGGTACTTGTCAACAATTGGCTTGGTTAACTTTATTCGAAGGGAAGACTTCAGTTGAATTCCCTATCTAGTCTTTATCTTTTCTGACAACAGCGTGACGTCACGGGCGCAAAAATGTGATCGCAACCTACCACTGAACGGAAAAATGCTAAGGCACTCCAATTCACCCGTAACAAGGTTAAGCGCTTGGAATCTCCACACTTTTTCATTCGTATCTCGGGCACAGAACCGTGGGGCAATCAAGTGATAGGATATAAAAACACAGACTCTTTTCAATCCCTTTCTTCGCCTCTCCGAACCTGTTTCTCCATTTCGGTCTCTACCCATATACTCTTACTGTCATGCATCCCGTCCCCCAACTGCGTCGTGAGTCTTCTCAATAACGTTATCTCCCCATTCACTAATGATATCCAGGGACTTCCGACGACGATGCCTTTCAGTGAGTTTCCAAACAAGCTCGGCTTCTAAATCCTCAACTGGTACAGATACAGCAGTGGCGATCTTTCCTTCATCATCGTCGCGGGTGCAATGGTATTTTTTATGGTACCAGGCTTAGGTGAGTGTTCCTACTTGATTCCAAGAATGATCAAGTCACACGTCTTCCAGCTTTCCTCTACTCTGGCCTGTCTCGGCGTAAGAATGCCCGTACGTCCCTTTAAACATTGAGAGGACCCTTTCCCTTACCCGGAGTTCATCTCAGTGTCCCTCATCTGGGCGGTGTTTGCAAGCAATGCAGTCGTCATTTTTCAATGGTTCTTCTGGGGTTACAGTCTCGCTTTCTCACCTTCAGCCACCAATGGTTACATCGGGAATCTCAGAAACATCGGACTGATGAAGGTTTTCGGGGAGCCTTCTCCAGGATCTCCCTTGATACCTTCCATCCTCTACAGCTTCTTCCAGATGGAATTTGGCTGCGTGACGGCGGGGATTTTAATGGGTGGCATTGCTGAGCGTGGCCGAGTATTGCCAGCCATGGTATTCATTTTCTGTTGGATGACACTGGTCTACTGTCCTCTGGCTTGCTGGGCATGGGGTGTCAATGGGTGGGCGTTCAAATGGGGTGTTTTAGACTTTGCGGGTGAGTTTATCGTCATCAAGTTTTAGTTGTGACCAATGCTTGGTTACAGGCGGAGGTCCCGTTGAGATCGGGAGTGGAGTTGCGGGCCTTGCGTACTCGTGGGTCTTGGGCCGCCGCCAAGAAAAGGAGCTACTCAATTTTCGACCTCACAATGTTTCTCTAGTCGCCCTTGGGAGTTCGTTTCTTCCTCAATCCTAGTGGCTTCTGATCTTAAGCCTGTCCCATTTTTGCAGCTGCCATGCTCTGGTTCGGTTGGATTGGTTTCAATGGAGGAAGCGCGTTCGGAGCAAATATTCGCGCAATCTTTGCAATCTGGAATTCTATGTTAGCTGCAGCGTTTGGTGGCATGGTATGGTGTCTACTTGATTTTCGCTACGAACGTCGCTGGACGATGGTTGGTTTCTGTTCTGGCACAATTGCTGGTCTCGTTGCTGCGACCCCTTCGTCCGGCTATGTTCACCCATGGTCCTCTGTCATTGTTGGAGTGCTTTCTGGCAGTCTGTGTAATTTGGCCACCAAAGGTAAGCCTGTCAGGAACACTAATATAATGCTCTGATCTCTATATTCCATTAGTCAAACATCTCGTTCGAATAGACGATGCGCTTGATCTCTTTGCTGAGCACGCTGTCGGAGGGATCGTGGGGCTCCTCCTCAATGCGTTCTTCGGCGACAGAAGTATCATGTCTCTCGATGGCGTAAGCACAACAATCGACGGTGGTTTCATAAATTATAATTGGGCTGCGCTGTATAAGCAAGTTTGTTACATTCTTGCCACATGCAGCTATACTTTCGTGGTGACTGCCCTCATTGCCAAGGGCATTGACATGATTCCGGGTCTTCGTCTGAGAGCAGGCCCAGTGGACGAGGCGCTTGGTATGGATGAAGTGGAGGTTGGTTCTGATCTTTCTCCCCTGCCTAGCCTCCGCTCAGATTATCTTATCTCTAGCACGGAGAATTCGCCACGGATTATATCGAGCTTCGTCGGGACTTCACCGCTGCTCCTTTCATCATGTATGATCACAGCACGAACTTCGCACAGAGCAATAGTCCTGTGGCTGCTGGCGATCGCCACGGACATACCGATCTTAGTGTCAATGACACTGTTAGGTCAGAAGATACACGCCAGACCGACCTTCCAACGACCAATGAGAAAAACGAAGCGATGCTACGAGCGTGAATTTAGCCTCCTCACGTAACGAAGAAACTTAATATTGAGTCCTGCACTTGCTGTCATATATCCACCAACATTTCATACCAAGTCCGCCACTTGTATATATAGATTTTCCTTGGCGATGGTTTTTGCTCTGGCTCGAAGCTAGTATCTTATCATTCGGTGTGATAATTTTATCTTGTCAAGCATCTAGTTGAACACCTTAATGAATTCCTATTAGCCCAAATCCCGATTTCGCCCTTCACTTACTCATTTATAATCTATTCAGCAGTCCCAGCCATATACGTAGTCATTCTTGTCTTGCTTTCGTGTCGTGTTTGTACGAATAAATAATGTAGTTCTTTGGGTCAAGTTTAGATCCGGAGTCAGAAGTCTTCGATGCGCCGCAAATACTCGCGTTGACCTCATTAAACAAAAGGTCGACAGTGTTGCGAGAAGAGACTGTTATAGTCTCCGTCGTAACCAATCTGGGACAAAGATTACTAAACCAACCATCAATCCAGGCGACAAGCCGTACGGCTCAAACGAGTTGACGTAGTAAAAGCTTTTATCCAGCTTGGGGGATGGAGTTTACGCTGGGATATGCATTCCACTGACAAAGGTCTGTCAGATAAGGTCTTATGTCTGGTCAAGATATTGCATGCCTGTTTTCTGAACACACATCTAACTTTGCCATCCTCCGTGGACTTATCTCAAAATGTCGCGCTGCAGTGCGAAACACACATATTATTTGTTTTTTGTAATTCAGGATCTTATCCCGCAACAAACAAACTAATTCTAAGACGCAAAGGGCTTAAATAGGGCCCGAAATGAGCGAAGTTAGCTAGTAGATAGTTGTGGCAATATGTCCGGAACGTCACATTGAGATATCACCCACATCGCTGGGATCACTCCTAGATTCTCCCAGATTCCTACAGGAAGTTATCCTGTACTCTTTACATGACGGATATTCAAATGTCAAGTTCCAGCTGTAAAGAGACTTCCCCAGACTGCCTACTTATCGCAAAATTATGTCATGTCATGGAGTGACATCGAGTTGTCTTGGAAACTTCATTGCCGGAGCAAATGCTTCAGATATTTACATAGATAAATGGGAATGTAGTTACAGTTTAATCAAGTCTTTCTGTCTTTCCTTCACTTTCCCCTGCGCGCAATTTATTTTGCTGCGTCACTACTGTTGAAGATGGACGAACACTATGACAGCAACTCAAAGCTTCGTCATTGTCTTACCTATTTTTTACGGGCTCATACATCTACAGAACTCACATGTAATACACCTCAGTCATCTGCACCACTTGGGTGACGTCTGAGACATACATTTCTTAGAACCTACGAAAAGTCATCTGTTTTGAGGTTTGTTGCTTGCCTCGACATGTGGTCAACAGAATTTAAGGTTCCAGCGGCAAGACCTGACATTAGTAAATGAGCTGATAGACACAGATTGTCCTCAAACATCGCGAGTGGTACACAGCGATCCAGTCAAATAGTCACATCTTCACAAGTAGCCAAATCAATAGCTATGACAGAACAGGACCCTGAAAGTGGCCGACGTTAAGTTAAGATCAGCTTGGGAGATGGAAAAATACGGTGTATCACAAGTATGGATTATCTCAGAGTGGACTGTATCGCTTCCAGTCACACCAAGACCAAACCAGCGTGACAAAGGGCTATGTGTTACTGTGTTAATTTGACACGTCATATCAGTTATTCCGACTGAGCTATTCGAGCTCAACTTGTGATGTGATGTCACGATTTGTGACATTTCCTATCTGTCTTTTCAAAAGACGAGGAGCTCCTAGCTTTTCCATCTTCAACCGGAATTGAACCTGGATTTTAATCTAGGTGCTACTACAGAGGTGACTGAAAGTATCCAAAACTTCTCTGTCTGTCAAAGGACATCGGCCTGTGTACATGGATGACCTAGTTTACCACTGCCTTCGTGAACTTTCTTTCGATGGGGATCTTGGTTAGTACGTTTATCATGTGATGCCGAGGTTCAGAGGCGCAGTGCTACCCAAGTCACGGGCTTGGGTTCGAACCCCAGTCTTTGTCGATCCAAGTTGCTGATATATGTGCAATACCTCCTAGGTTCCAACGTCTCTCGGCTGAAAGATTTCATTATTGATTTTTACGCTCAGCCTGGAGCTCCACATGTTCAAAATGCAGACGACACCTTCTGTGCATTTATTTGGTCACTCGTGGTTCAGCAGCAAACTGTTCGCGTTGGAACCGTTCCTGAGGGATTAAAAACTGAAGTATGGATTGCTCCTCAAACGAGTAAAACAAAGAAAATGAAGAAGAATGAAGCAGAACCTATTGAGATGAAACCTTTTGAACTGGATCTCATCCCTGATGCAAAAACCCGAACATTGGATTCTTTAATCCGACAGTTTGGTGGTAGACTAAGGATTGCGGTCGAGCCGAATGCCATCTATGCAGCTATCACAGGCTCTCATATCAGAGTATGGCTTTCTCATGCTTTTCATGATCGTGATCTCACTTCGGTAGCGTAGTTCGCGAAATTGAGTCCAATGGTTTATTCTGCGCTCCAGGTCATTACCCGAGGAAGGGATGACGGTGTATCTGTTGTCGCATTGGGAAAACAAACAGGTTATGACCAGAAAAGTTGTTTTTACCTTATTAAACAACTTCAGGAGCTTAACCTAGTGTGAGTGATTCCTAGTTCTCAAAAGCTAAAGGCGTTGATCTTTGTGGTTCTAGAGTAAAGGTACCTAAGCCTGGAATTGGATCCAATTTTGTGATACATCGTTATTTCTATGACAAAAACCCTCACTGGAAAGCCATCCGGGAAGAGGAAAATAAGGCTGAGGAAGAAGACAAAATCACTCACGAAATTTATGAAGAAGCCCTCGAGGAAGAATCTACAACCGAGAAACCTGCACTCGATTTCACTCCTATAGATGCTAGACATTTGTCTAGTTTGCCACTAGTGCGATCACGGGTAGTCAAACTCTTAAAAGCCTCCAAAAACTACATTCACGAATCTAATAATATGCTCATTACCATCGTGCGTAATCATTGAATTTCTCCACATTATCCAATTGAACTTACAGAAACATAGGGATTCTCAAACCCGACGAAAATTGATAGGCGGTTCTTCCAGAATCGGATCAAAGAGCTCCTTCAACAGGGAATCATCGAGAGGGTTGAAGTGCCAAGTCTACGGAAGAAGGCCAGCACTGCGATGGCGAAATGCCTCCGGCTTGTAACGCCTGATAAACAGCCTGAAGGCGTTATATCGGACACTCAATCTGATGAGGAGGCCAAGCGGCAGGAGAAGGAAGACTTAAAAAGTAGGTTGAACTCTTTGTTTGACAGCTGAGCTCATCTTTTTGTAGAGGAAATCAGTGGAATCAAGATGAACATTACACTTCATAAACAAATCTTCGATTTATTACAGGAGTCTGGTACCCGTGGAATGACGTTGAGCGTATGTTTTTTTTCCTTTCGGTACATCTATGAACAACTGTATCAACAAACGTCAGGACATCTCAGTTGCCCTTTGCAATTTCGACAAACGGATAATTGAACTACTTCTTGCAAGGGCAGACAAGACCACTCCGCCATCTCACCTCAGCGATCTTGGTATCGTTAGTTTGATGGAGACCAGTGGTCGGGAGAGACGTCATCGTTATTACACTGTCACATCATATCACCAGCTGATTGTCCGGGAGGACCTTGATCCAGAAACAGCAGGCGGTGCCCATGTCAATTTCGAGAGTGTTGGTGAATTCAAGAATGTCAATTCAACTCTATTTTATGAAGATGGAGAAGGTTCTGTTCAATATCAAAACGCATACAAAGCCGAGATTGCAAGCAGTGCCGGCGGAAGAAAAGCAACCAAGAACCCTGTTCTTCTTGATGAGGCCGTAAAATCGAGGAAGTATCCAACGAAGCAGACAGGAGATGGCACTCAACCCCCAGGTACTGGCAGCAAGCGAAAATTTGATGATATCGGGTCCGTAAGTGTTTCACAACCGTCTCATAAGAAGTGGAGGCAGGAGGAAGATAAAACTGAATCAGCGGGTGTGTTTTCATATCTTTATGAAAAAAGAATGCATTCTGAATATACTTCAGCACCCAAGCACCGAGATCGACCCCCCAAAAACAAATCAACAATTCCAGTCGAACTCGTTGCATCTACATCAGAATCCATCTCCATAGAGAATGAAGATAATATCAGTTCAGCCTTGTCCGTACCCAAAAAACATGGAAGACCATCTAAAAGGAAGCAAACTTCGCCGAGACTGGAGAGTCCCCCGCGGAGGTCAAAATGTAGGAGAAGAGAGGAGCAGACCGATGCTGGGATCCCCATGGTTGAAATCAACTCTTCCGTTGATAAACATACTTTGTATTCAGGAGCTTCAACGTCAAAGCCAGCACGAATTGCACCTAGTGCTCAAACAGAAACATCTGATATCACCGAGAGGGGACAACCTCTGGCCTGGGAAAAACCTGAAACTCCATCAATTAACAGGGATCCACCGATGCAAGAGCAATCCAACAATATGCTCCCTAATAGGAGAGATATACCAATAGACCTCGCTCTGATACTAATCGAGTCTGAAAAGCAAAGGACTTCTGTGAGCAGAGTCATTCTTGTTACATCAAGATCTGAACTGTCTTTCACTGTGCAGCTGCCATCAACTACAGATGAACAATCAATGGATGCGAAAACTACTGTTAAAGGACGTGTCAATGTATCAAATCTCAGACGAGAGGCCGAAATATTTCGCGTTATTGAAAGCTTTTCAGGTATCGTACATATTCAGAGTAAGGAATTCACAAACGCACACATCACCTTACTCGAGAGTATGGCAAAAGCGGGTGAGCCGACCAGTGCACCACCAGGAACCAAAACCGACAAGCGAACGGCAATGGCCGCCTTGGATGTTCTCGAGGCCCGAGGAAAGATTAAGCAGCTCAGAACATCTATCCAAACCCATATAGGAGTCCACCGTGCCGCCAGAATTGCATATCTTCCTGACATCTCACAAGAGCAGCTCAAAACTTACCTTGCTGGCCTCGCGAAAACCTTTTTACAGCCTGTTTCACAGTCAGGGTCGACTGTCAAGATAAATAAGTTGGTTGAATATGGGGCAGACCCGACTGCAATAGTTTCGCGGACCATTCTTCCGCTCCAGCTCCTGCAGCTGGGGCAACCAGGATTGGGTAAAAAAGAGCGATGGTGCAAGAATCGTACTCGAGCGAATCAGCTCTTCGCGTATGATGACGATACTATCCGTGAGGTTCTACTTGCGGAGCGTACAACTCTGGGCCAACTTCATGGATTCATCGTTGGAAAAATGGCACGAGTTCGAGAACTACACCTGTTGATCCTACGAGCATTCGATTTGGACCAAATATCAGCAAATCTGGTGTCAAAAGACAACAAAATATTCGACATATCTTTCCTTTGCAACGACCTTCCTCTCAAGTCCTACTGCTCCCTGATATGTTGTCTCATCAATAATAACGAGCTTCTGGAATTCTATTCGACTGAGACAGGCAAGCAAACGCTGGTCCATGACCTTCCTCCACAATTTCATTCTCTTCTACAAATTGGGCGCTCTCGTGCGCGTTCGCGGTTCTTGGAAATGCTTGAGGTGCTGCGACTACTAGGAATTGTCACACCGTTGCGAATATCGGAAGCTGAGCGGCCTTTGATCATTTGCACTCAGGGTAGGCAAGATCCATTAAAGTTTGATTCGGCATCCTTGGAAGACTGGACTACAAGCACACCGATGACTGCACCTTCATTCTGGAAATTGAATGAAATTGCCTCGATTCATGTCTGGCACGACTCCGAGACAAATCCTCCATTTTGGAAAGATATGTCAATCAACACACCGGCACTTGCTCTTCAGTACTGGGATACACTAAAGATTGCCTCTTGTGAGATGTCGGTTTGCTTGGATGGCGGGTCATCCACTGGCATACCCACAACAACCTTGGTGAACGCTGGCTTAGCTCGCTCGCTTCGGCAATCAGGATCTTGGAAAACTCAATATGTCATGACATGGCACCAGATGCAATATCTTAAACAATTCATCGATATCCACTCAGCAAAAACCCCGCTTGACGAGTCTGATAGTACTAAGAAGGAAGAATTGTTGTTCAGAGTCTGCCGAGTGACTACTGCAACCAAGGATGCTGTAGTAGACTTTTACAAAGGATTGCAAGAGAGACTACTACGAAGATCGAACAAGGTCAGGAAAAGCGGAAAACGCTCGACTGGGGTCGATAAATGCATCCGTCGAGCTGCGGAAGTCAAGGAGTTACTTGCGAAAAAAGCAGCTGAAGCAAAAAGGAAGAGGGATCGAGAATGGGATGCTCTTTTACTGCGTGTCCACCCCGGACCGTTGAGCTCTGCAGCGTCTGGTAGGGTCAAGCGTGTCCAAAAACATTTCCTCCAAGCAAGTTCTACACAAGACTCAGAAAAATGGGAAAGAGACATTCTCACTGCCGTACACGAGGCAGACATGGCACAGCTATTCAAGGTGTCTAGCAGGCCTTCAATTGCCCAGGTCCCTCTTCTTCCTCCACAAATTGTGTTGGACCCACTGGAACCATCAGTCGAGGACTTGATTCGGAGACAAGGCACCCCCACTGAACCTCAGGAGCCGTTAAAGAAGCGCAAGCGAGAAAAAATAAAGGGAAAAGGTAATAATCTTGACACTCTGTGGCAAGCAAGACTCAAACAGGTCTTCAGGCAAGGAAACGGCAGGAATTGTGCCAAAGAAATCGCGTAGACACAGGTTTCAGTGGACGCAGGACTACGATGAGTTGGCCAGGGATGCGGCAGCCATCATTAGAGCACGGTGTCGTAATGCCTCGAGGATTGATTGGGCTGCTTTTGAACAAGTATTCCCAGTCGTGCCCAGAAATAATGTTCGCCAGCGTCTTGCTCATATAAGAGAAGCACCCGGAAATGAAACCTATATGAACAGATTGGAAGAGAAATGGCTTGAACTCTGGGTACAACATAGGGGAACTCATGAGCTGCCTGATGATAATCCTCAGAGCACCTCAAATTTCGATCTTATCGCTCATATCGTATTCCTGCGAAAAAATATTGATAAAAATGCATTGTGAGCACTGTTGGCGTTCGTCTTTCGTTAGCTCTCTAAAACATTCTCAGACGTGTTGGATATGGTCATGAGAAGGAGAGCGGTGATGTGATCATACCTTCAACTATAGAAACCCTCCTGGACGACTACGAGGTTGATACAACAGAGAGCCCTGGCCTTACCTGGGATTTTATGTGGAATGCTAATGTTGCGGAGGGAAGGGAAAAAGGATTTGTAAGACAACCATTTAGTCAGACTCTTGAAGCCATCCCGACAGCCATCGAGACAACTACATGCTCTGTGGCATTGGCTGAAGCTGCCTTGAAGGTAAGCGATTACTCAATGGACCTGATATTACCGATTGACGACGTGTTGAGATGACACTCGGAACGCCTGCTGAACGTTACGATACTAGCCAAGGTGCCGCAATCCTGAAAAGTATAGGTCAGAAGAACGTTGAGTCTGCAGCGAAATCCATGATTGCCCGAGGAATACTATCAAAACTGAAACGCGATCCTCTGAAGTCTATTCCAGGGAGGCATTTAAAGATATCTGATATGTGGGGAAATGCCTTTGAAGTCACTCAGCAGACGATTCAACTGATTTGAACAGGAACCTTAACGCCATTGGTGGTTCGATCCCAAAGGAGACATTCCAAGATGCTGTTTCACTGGAAGAAGTAATTGCTCAGTCGGATGATATATGGCAGAAGTGGCCATTTACTGCTACTGACGGTGACTGTGTCACCTTGATAGAACTTGTGACGGAAAACAAAGTTGGCGTTTGTTTCACTGCAACTGAATTATCCTCTCACGACCAATCCAAGCTTGATTTTAGAATAGATACATCTCAAGCACGTATAGAAAGAGCAGCCCTGGATTGGAATAGCAAGAAAGCAGGTTAGTGATCTTCACTTGAAGTATATGCAACTCTCCGCCGATAGCCAAATAGATGATGATCAAATAGAAACTTCGATTTCTTATCGAAGGGCCGTTGTTTCCAGTGCAATCCGAATGGCTAACAATGCTCGAGGGGACCCAGATGAGCCGTTCACAAATGGAGACAGTGACGTCTCAATGGAACATGGACTGGCTGAGGATGGACAACCTGCTAGCTGTGTCCTTTTAAGCGGAGAAAATAGCCTGATTGATTGTAAGCCATGCCTTGCAAAAAGAATATTGGAACTGGAAATGTCTACTCGAGGACAACTCAAAGTATTGCGCCGAGTCTTGAGGGCCATTCATGACGCAGGAAAGGACGGAATTACACTGCTCATGTTGCAAGTGTGTTTCGTTCTTTTCCCCCACTAACCATATAATTAACAATCCGATTCAGAGTTCTCTTGGGATCTCGAGAGCTGAAATGCTTGATGCTACTCAAGAGCTTTCAAAAGCAACTGTTCCCTTGGTGTACTGGACTGGCTATGAATCCTTGACTCTGGTTACAGCACCTTTCATCAAACACTGGAGTATTACGATATCCGAAACTCCCCTTCAAAGAATTTTTCCCCGTCGCTGGCTTGACACAGAAGGGCACAAGATCGCCGACTTCTGGGAAGCAGCGTTGAGGTCAGTGTTAGGACTCGTTGTCTTTAGACCTGGTATATCTCAGGTATGAATTTTGAAGCTCGGTCCTCCTCATATCTAATCGTCCATCAGACTGAGATCAGATGGCGTCTGCGATCGACTTATGATAGACAAGAGGTACACGATTTGCTGCGCTACTTATCTGCGGAAGGCTTCTTGAAGATGCAGATAGCCGATGGGCAGGTTGCTTCCCGGGACGCCATCGTGAGGCCTCTGGGCGACGTTGATGAAAGATGTGTGTTTTACTTCACTGGTAACCGAAGATGGTACGAAGTCTAACTCGAAGCGAGAGCAAATGTGATTGAAGGCATAGATATGATCTACATTGGCAATCCTGAGATTGACAATATACATTCAACAAACATCATCTTCTCTTGTTTCCCAGTAATTTTGTCTATGTCATTTCGAAGCTTCAGGACCATTGATTGGCATGTTTTCTAAAAACTTTCTAATTATGAGTTGGCCATTAATTGCCAAAATTAAAACCAGTTCATGGATATGCTTGAAGGGGTGTATTCCATCTGTTCTCAGCATCGAGCAGTGACTGGTATGCCAAAAAATTAGCTATTGAAATTGGTTGGGTTTAAATTGTCCACATGCACAAACTTTTCATATGTGCATTGAACTTTGTGAGGGACCCTTACGCTAAACTCCGATCACATCATCCTTATCACTGATTCTATGGCCGCAGCCAAAAAGTTGATCCTTCTCGTCAGTGATACATTACTCGTTATCCCGAGCTATTGGGAGTACAGACTCGGTCTCACAAAGATAGTGCGAATGACTGAGATATAACTACTGATCGAAGAGTCCTTTGAGGCGAAGTTTGAGTACTATATAGATTTTTTTTCGCCACATCCAATACTAGCACGGCATGATAATTAGCCACGCAATCGTGCTTTTGTGGGCACAGCCCACAAAAACAAGAAAGGTAAGAATATAAATGAAGCTCGCGTAGCCTCATTTACATCGAATTTTGGAATTGCCCCAGTAAAACAGGGCGGCTTCTACATGCTTTGGCTGATGGAGATACAAAAGATACATTCATCTCACAAAATCAAGATGTTTATACATCTCTTGATGCCTCTAGGGAGAAATCATGTCTTGACAAGTGGATTCTTTCGTTCAACCATAGTCAAAAGAAAGGTCATAAATTCCTTGATTTGAGGATCGAGGTTAGGATCAAAAACCAGAGAAATGGCTTTACATGGGAACTTGACAAAGAGTGGACCATCTCGCAGGGAGGCGCCAGACAGAACACGAACGGAGATCGAACGGAAATCTGGATAGAAGTATTTTGAGACAGCGGTAGTACAAGTCAAATCGACCAGTAGCTACCAGCAGTTCCTCTAAGACGTGTAGCCTTCGAGTAAGTTCTGAATGTGAATACTGGATTGGAGCTTTCAAGGACATCCAAGACTTCTTATCACCCATGGAGTATTTGTGATAATTTAGTCTCGATAGCTTGCGTGGGTACAGGATGGGCATGGTAAGAAACTATGATACTACAAATTGATGCAAAACATCGATGTAAAAAAAACGAAAACCATATGATCTGCAGTTATTTCCGGCTGGTAAGGTTACGTGACGTGGCTGTGATACGGCTGCCTTTTGAATAGAGGACTCATATTCTCATATCCCATTGAGGTTTGACGCATGAAGGGGTGGACTTGTTATCGCATCAGACTCTTCATACCCATATCTGAGCTCAGCTAGCCATTGGTGATCCATCAGGGCTTCGGCAGTTGGTCGAAGCATTGAATCGATGGTGAGGCATTGTCTGATAAAGTCAATGCCCAGGTGGCTGAGTTGGTCTGGTTCCGGAAGAGGAGGATGTTGAGTGGCAACACCGATGTGGAACATAATGGCCCTAAGTGATGATTGAGCTTAGATGAAATGTAAAGATCTGTAGGCTCACCATTCATTATCAAGGTTACTCCAAGGTTTCTTCCCTGTAGCAAATTCCAACACAACACAGCCTAATGACCAGATATCCATGGCTCCATGTCGGCCTCGCTTGTCATTCTTAATGACTTCGGGGGACATGTACATTGGCGTTCCGGTCAGACCATTGCTCATAGCAGATAAAGCATTTGCGTTGTGGTTCCCATTGTGACCGTTGTCTCCCGCGGCCCTACGAGACCTCTGAAATGTCCGGTGGTTCTTGGCAAGGATCTTGGCTGCCCCAAAATCAACAAACTTGATAACACCATGGTGATCCAATAGGATATCTGGCAGACCTAAGACAGATGCAGTCGCAGAGTTACATTGACTCACTATCGGGTTTGATATCACGGTGGACGATATTCTTCGAATGGAGGTATGCTAAGCCCTCCAACATTTGGAGCGTATAGAGTTGGATTATACACTCGTCTTCTATTCGGCCATGTTCCAATAATGTAGCAAGGCTACCTCCCTGACAATATTCCTCAAAAATGTAAACCTTGTCTCGATGTACTTCGATTCCATAGTACTCAACAACATTCGGATGATGGAGCAGCTCCATCACACTAAGTTCGTCTTTGATCTGCGCATATAAGCTGGGTAAACCTGAAAGCTCTTGGAACTTGATTTCTTTGACAGCCATTAACGATCCAGAGTCAAGATTAACGGCAAGATACACGGAGCCAAATGTTCCAGCACCGATAAATTTTCCTTGCTGCCATCTGATGGATATATTTGAGCTCGAAGAAGCAAGGAATACGAGAGAGCGATCTTCAAGTTTCTCGTTATCAAGAACCTTGCCCAGTATGCGGTGTTGCGCTCCTCGGATCTGTCGCAAGTCTTCTAACTCACGGATAGACAAAAGGAGACGATCCCAGTATAGTCGAGTGGTGGAATCGGTAAAGGCAAAAGCATCGTCATGTTCAGAAACCAGGGAACCAGAAAATTCATCTTCTTCATCTGTTTGGGTGGGATAAAGTCGTTTCGATCTCTCTTTCTGCTTCTCTTGATCTCTGCCTGCTTCTAATGTCCCTCGAGCACCAAGAATATCAAAGTGACTGATCAAGAGTGTCATGCAACTTGCCACCTTCTGTCGCAACATGTTGAACTGATCATCCGGAAGTTGGAGTATATTGCGCTGTGTGCGGATGAGAGTGAATTCTAGAGCATGCACAGCCCATTTGAACGTCTTGCGGTCCGTAGGATCACAATCATCACATATGAATGAAACCCAAGAAATAGCCAATTTGACCATAAGCCGATTGAACTTGTAGAGCGAACTACGCTCCATGTAACGTTGAGCATGTTGGCCATGTTCTGATGCAAACAAATACCAGTTCTCAAGGAGCTCCTGATATCCTGTGACAATGCGCAGGGAACTACGGATTGGATGTACCGACTCGACGATCGACTCGGCCAGACGTCCTGTGGCTCTAGTGATTTTGCGCAGCTCGCGATTGACAGCTGGTAAGTGTGCCTGGAAATCTACTGTACAAGTAAGTGGTGTAAAGAGATACTCTAAAAGCTCTTCTTCGCCTTCAGGGCTGGAAGAGAATAATTCGTCGAACACCTTTTTTGCAAGATGGAGCCGGCGTTGAGGGCCATCAGCGATCAAGCAGACTCGGCTTTCTTTGACGTTAAAGTTGAAAGATGTCGGAATGACCATGACCCTTCCTGTCCAAAGAAACTGACTTTCAGGAGTCAAGATAAGTAGATATCGTGCATCGTCAAACTCCTGTCCTTCATAGCCAGCTGACTCTGCAACTCGGATGCCGTCAGTATTTGTGACTTCATCGACCTGAAAAGCCTCTGATAAAATACACTTGATGACTTCCGGCCTATCATAAAGCGAAGAAGATGCAACGACATAGTAGCCTTCTTCCTCCATTGCTTCAGTGTATACAAGAAAATGATCAGTGGCGACAAGTGTGTTGATAAATCGATCGAGTGGGATATCATCCAGATTGTACTCAGCAGAGTTACTGAAACGCTGAGTTAAGACTCTAGGGGACGTATCAATCAGCGCGGAAATTGATAGGATGAGGCAGGCGTGTTACCGAGCAAAGCGAGACAATTTACGATATCGTAGTCGAACAATGTCCAGGACCATACCATACCACCCAATTAATTCATCCCTGGTCATTTTCTTCCCTGATCCAGTGAAATCGCTGAATTCATCGATCAAGCCCCTATTCTTCATACGTTCTCTCCTGGTTTCCTTCTCCTTCTCCTTCTCATCAACCAGGGTAGCAGAATTGGGCAGATGTATTTGAGTGTCGAAGTAATCGATCACCCTGACCATCAACATATTCGTCAGGGAACTTTGACGATGTGAGCAATGACTCCACTTATAGATTGATAACTCACCAAATTTGCTCGGCTACCAGACGGGATCCCCCAGCCGTGCTCAAACTAACATCGTTGAAAGTAGCCCATTGCGCTTCCAGAATATCGGTCTCTCTGAAGTAAATGGCTCTGGAGCCATTCTTGAGTTTCCAGTGCATGAGCTTGAAAAAAACGCTGAGGGCTTCCAGTATGGTATCGTCATAATCGTCATTAATACAGCTGGGGATAGACCAACTGCTGCTAGTATCAGGACTCAAGAAAGCCTCATATTGACGCTTGAGAGTACATGCCAGACCTATACCGATCTTCAGGTCCTCAGTCATCTGATCAATAATAAGAGTATCAGGGTCGTTCAACTTCTCAACATAATCAAGGCGGTAACGTAGAGATGCTTGAGCCAGTTTAGTTGGAAAAGAGATGAGGGGAACGAGATCATTTCCAAAAGCTGGGAGATTCATTTCTTTGAAGTATTTTGCGAGTTTAACCTGTGCTCTGCGGACAGAGTAGACAAATGCGTTAACAGTCACCAGAAAACCCTTCTCAAAAGTCCGCTGGATAGATTCCTCCTTTAACAATCGCTCGACAAAGCTGCTACCATCCATTGTTGGTGTGGGACTACCCTTGATACGATTGAGATGTAAAGAAGCGCCTATCGGGACCTCACAACTGGTGTTTGGTTGAGTAACATCAAGAGTATCACTTCCTGTCCATCGCCGCAGGACCGAAAGTTGATGTCTAAGGGTTGACATCAGAGTGGACCATGTATTGAGGGTATCACAGCGAGTTTGAAAATGAGCAGCTGACGCAACGGGCTTATCGAGATACAAAGCCTTGAGATTTGGGTACAATGATTGTGCTACTTCGAGACGACGAAGTAGAGCATTGACTTCTTTCAAAGCTTGGGTCGTTCTGTCCGTACTTGTCTTGCTATACGAGACACGGAACTTGAGAATATCCTCAATGATTGGATCCACAATCCGGATTCTCTTTTCCTCCAATCTTCTCCGCTCCTCCTCAACTGAGCGTGTATGGAATCTAGCGCGAATACCCAGCCAAATGTTAAGGTGAGTATTCTGCTGTTCATTTCCTTGTGATTCCAGTGCGACCGCAATTCTAGTTTTCTCTGATTTGAGGACCTCTCCTGCGAGAACAGAGGCAAGCATCGTCTGCCACTCGAGTCGTTCCTTCTCTTGTTCAGAAGGAGCTTGTAGAGGTCCCACTTCAACGCCTTTTGGAGCATTTCTCGCCCTGCGCTGGTTCATATCCTCCTCGTCACTGAGGTCCCCGGGATCTCGGCCATGGTAATAATTGGCCTCTGAATCATGACGTGGATCGCCCCCCCTGTAGCGCTTCACAAATTGTTTATAGATATCAGGGTTGGGTTGGTTGACCGGACCAGATGGTTTAGACGACTGAGTGAATGTGTTTGGGTGGCGCTTAGGACGACCTGATGTACGAGTTGAGTTTGCAGAGGGTGAGGCGGGGACAGGAGGAGGGCGCTGTGGGCTGGCCTGCCAACGACGACCCGAAGAGCCTTCGTCATTGTCGTTACCATCCTGTTCAGGGAGGGTGTAAAGAGTGGGATTGTGCCGACGCATCGTGTGGGAGCCAATCGACGTTTTCCCTAGTCTAGGGTCCACGGGCTTACTAAGCCACCGATAATCTTAAGCTAAGACTCGCACAATGGGCATTGTTGAAAAGGTATCCAATAGTCCTTTCTCTGTCCTGCTCCAGTTGAACTGCATGCACGATTCAGATCAAAGAGATTGAGGGTGAGGATGGCCTTATCCACTGCATGCAGCTTGTTGATAGACCTCTATAGATGAGATGGCTCGAAGTACGTCTGACGACTCATTTTGGTGTCCATGATTTGAACTGCCTTTGTATACAGCACAGAAGAACAAGGTGACTCGGCCCAAATGCGCTGTAGCCAAAAGCTAATATTGTACAAGTAGGCCACAGAATATCATTTGGGCTTGTTAAAAGCAAAGCTCGCACGTTACCGAGCCCAGCTACTGGAACCTACCTCGAAATCAGGACCTAGCGGGACCGGATTTGATGTTCAGAAATCAGGCGACGCTCGAATAGCTTTGATCGGCTTCCCTTCTGTAGGAAAGGTGTGAATGTCCTCCAGCTGAGACGGATCATTTGAAATATTGAACAATCTCCAAGTCCACATTACTGAGTAAGATAACACACACGGCTTCAGAGTCAGCCGCATATGAGTTTACGACACTGACTGTAAGTTCTAATTCAGCCACAACTGTGCTTCAGAGGCCTAATTCATCTACTAGGCCATTCCCGGGGTCATTGAGTACAAAGGTGCCAAGATACAGCTTTTAGATTTACCAGGAATTGTCGAGGGTGCTAGCCAAGGCAGAGGTCGTGGACGTCAGGTTGTCTCAAGTACGCCGATACTAAACAATAAATTTTATACATCTCATCTTGTCCTCTAGCCGCAAAAACCGCAGATCTCATCATCATAATGCTAGACGCCACCAAGTCAGATGAACAACGACAGTTATTAGAAATTGAGCTTGATGCTGTTGGTATACGGTTGAATAAACAGAAACCGGACGTCGTATTCAAAAAGAAAATTACTGGTGGTGTATGTAACGAGTTTACTGCTCATAAAGCCTTCCTGAGATATTGGAGTGAACAGATTACTTTTAATACGACAGTCAAACTTACAAAAACCGACGAACGGACGATTCGGTCGATTCTTGCTTCATGTGTGTATATTGAGTTGATCTTGAATACTACTTTGCATTCATGTCTGGTTCGGAGTGTAGACAAATTACATAACTGCGATGTGATGATTCGGGAAGATGTGCGTGTGCCACTATCTCTAGGTGTCTATATCGTAACGATTACAACAGATCACGACGGATGAGTTCATCGACGTTCTTATAGGCCAGCCATTCTGCTTTGCCTACTTCCTGGCTATTTACTGACAATGATCAGGCACGCGAAAATATATCCCATGCCTCTGTGCGGAATTCGTATACATTAGTAGAACCCGAAGGCTGACTTGACTTTTAGATGTTTATAACAAGATTGATGCGGTAACCCTGGAGCAATTGGACAGGCTGGCTGGTCAATCCAACACAGTTGTCATCAGTTGTGAAATGAATCTCAAGTAAGTCCTAGCTGCAATGTCTGACAGTTGATTTGACCGAAAGATCCTAGTCTAGACTATCTCGTTGATCGAATGTGGGATGATTTGCAGCTTGTAAAGGTATATACCAAGAAGCGTGGTGCCCACCCTGACTTGACGGACCCAATCTGTCTGAGGAAGGGGGCGACTATCGAGGTCATATCGTTTCGTACAATGGTAGGTATTACAACAACACTGATATCATAGTTTTATTAGGATGTCTGTAACGGTATTCACCGTTCACTTGCGGTCAACTTCCGTTATGCCCTTGTATGGTATGTTTCGTTCTACCTTTACTTTCTCGGAGTTGACTATCCTCATTCCAACAGGGTAAGGTGTTGAATCCTTGTCAGATTTATGTCTTCATTATGGCTTTATGTAGGGGAAATCTAGTAAATTTGCACCTCATGCACAGAAAGTCAGTCTCGCACATCAAGTGGCTGATGAAGATGTAGTTTCAAGTAAGTTGCTTCCGACAATCTCAATCGATTATTTATGTTCCATCACAGTTTTCACGAAGTAGCTAGTATCTGTTTGGCTTCGAATTGCACTGGAAGTTTATTCATAGCTATAGCATGATATACAGATTCAAGATCTCGGATATAGTCCGTTAGTCGTTCAAATCTGTCTGCTTGGCAGATAGAGGGGGCTTATATGATCACGTGAGTAGAAAAAGTACAAACGCCAGAAGAATCAGAGATGCAGTATATTTTTTGGATAGCCTATGTCTGTATGCATACACCACCATACCTGGAAATCTGTCATCTACCACTTAAGGCTAGTCTAGTGAATATCTCCAGAGTACATATAAAACTGAGACGTCCTGACATTCTTAAATTCGAAACAACTGTTGTTTTACACCTCCTATGTTTCGACCACGTACCGACCCTACCGCAACCGAGCTCATTTTTTTGGGCACTGGGACATCCTCTAGTATACCCCATGTGGATTGTCTCACCTATGACCCTGCGATTCATACCCCTTGCAAAACCTGCCTCTCTACTACAAGGCCTGAAGGCAAGAAGAATGTGCGCCGAAATACTGGTGCCGTGTTGCGAATCAAGGCCAAGGATGGTCGAACAGTGTATGTGAGCTCACTTTTGCATCACTTTTGCATTGGGTTACCGAAGCCCATACGGCCCGTCAAGAACATCATAAATTGACATTTGATTGAATGCACCATGTTGTATGATAGAACTATTGTTATCGATGCCGGAAAGACATTCCAAGCCGCAGCGGTCGAGTGGTTCCCAAAATTTGGTTTGAGGAAGATTGATGCTTTATTGATAACTCATGCCCATGCGGATGGTAAGAAGCCGGGCGCGTTGAGAGGAATTGTGCTGACACTAACATCTGTAAAGCTATGAACGGTTTGGATGATCTCAGAGGTATTTTTCGTATTCTCTGTTGCTGAATCTCGATTACACCTTTCTTAGGCTGGACCCTGAATGGTGCCATCCAACCGTATATTGATGTGTATTTAACGCAAGACACCTTCACCGAAGTGCAGAGGTCTTTTCCGTACCTTGTTTTCAAAGAGTTTGCGTCTGGAGGCGGTGATGTATGCCCCGATTCGAATTTTTGGAGGATAGCCTTCTGACGTGCCCACAAAGGTTCCTGAATTTAAATACCACATCATTCATGATCAAGAACCATTTGAGATTAAGGGTACTGGAGTCCAGATCACACCGTTTGCTGGTGAGTGTCTATTCGTCATGTTGATAAATGTTGACTCTTGTGACAGTTCATCATGGTCGTATCTTCTCTCAAGTACCGCCGCCTGTCGTGACACCGACAGCTACGCTACCATCAACACCCACCGAAAACAAAGCTGAAGAAGAACGAGTCATCCGTCCGTTGCTGTGCCTTGGATTCAAGATCCAAGAGCAGCTGGCCTACATCTCCGATGTATCGCATATACCAGATCATGTTTGGGGCATACTAAGAAGCAATCGCGGTGGTGTATTTGCACCTCTTCCAGCTCTTGTTTTGGATTGCTTACGCCTTAGATCTCATCAATCACATCTCGGAATTGCGGAGTCGATTAGGGTTGCACGACAAATCGGGGCGACAAAGACCTACTTGACTGGGTTCAGTCATGATGTGGCACACGAAGAATACGTGACCATTACGGAAGCTGTTGGAGGGATTCTAAAGGACACTCGAACCTTGACCGAGTCGGAACGAAGTGGGATAGAGCTCGTTCCGTGCGGCCAGCAATTCTGGGTCAGGCCAGCTCATGATGGACTCAGGCTTTTCGTCAGCGAAGATGGCATTGTACGCGATGAGAGTTACCAGTCTACCTAGATAATCTTGTGTATATATTCCAAATATGGAAATGCGTGTGATTGGCGTCTGCCTGCAACGTCACATTTTGCGCTCCGTTACCCCTTTCTCGTAGCCCCAATAACAACATAGCAGCGCAAACGACAAACTGTCTTCCAGTCATCTGTGCCCATAATCAAGTTCAGCGAAGGGATCGTTGCCCATGAAGTTCTTCTCTCAATCCTTCTTGTACGAGTAAGTCTGAAACTTGTCTTGTAAGAGGAGTTTATTCACACCCGCCGTAGCGATCCCTGGCCAATTGTCTCGCTGGCCTACTTCCTCCGTTATCCAAATCCATATGCTGCCCATGTCATTTCCTGCGACGTTGTTTCACGTCATCAAACGTCGATTGGTACACTTGTCACCACCCGGCTCATTCTGAAGCGAGGAAACCTCCCTCGATGGTTTCCACAAGGTATGATGTCGAGGGCAGAGTCTTGGGTGATCGAGGAGAGCGAGGTTGATCCTTTTGGCAAGGTCGTTCGGTGTAGGACCCGCAACCTTGATCACATAAAAATCATGCGGGTGGAGGAGTCTGTTGAGTTTCGCCAATCTCCTGAAGGGTACAAGACACAGAATTGGTTTCCATTGAACAAATTCAACTTACCGTAGATTGATAGGAAAACGCTTCAACACACGGAGGCTCGAATTTTCTCCGGCTTTGGGTGGGGATTGACTAAAAGGATTGAAAATCACGGACTGTTGCGTTTCAAGGCAAATTTGCAGCGGGTGGGTTCCATCTTGACGAGTGCCTCGTCTTTTCTGATGTATGACCAGTCCCGGGAAGGCGTATTCCTTATTCTCAGTCTGCTTCGTCAGTCCCGCCTTCAGCCGATAACACTTGGTGGCAGTTCCGAATCTCCCATGCTCCACCTGCAAAATTTCCAGGAGAGAGGCTCGGAAGCTGGTCCGTCACCTCGATCTTCTGTCGGTACCTGGGGGAAACTCAAGTCCTGGTTTCATCCTCGTCCATAGACATTAAAATAGGAAATGTACTTGTATTTGCTAGTTTTGATTCTTTGGTCTCTTCGTTCTCCCCTGTCCTAATTATTTCCTTTTGCATTGTAGTGTATAGTAAATTAACAAGCAAATTCTGACCCTCAACACCAATCCTTATGCTTCGGTTCATGTGATTTGTAGGAGTCCATTTGACAGTGGCTCATCAAAACACATCTACAATGTACTTTCCGACTTCCGCTGCACATGTATTATCATCTGTCCCCGCTCTGCCCAACGTTCCTTCTGAGCCCGCCCTCTCCATATGTCCTAGCCCTCGCAGGTCCTTTTTCTGTTCCATTACTCGGAGTGGCGTTGTCGTCTGGGCTGTTCGAGTAAGTTTCCCTAATTTAACTCAGAGGTCTCTTGACACTGTTCCAAGCCCTCTGCCGTATTATCTTTCCTTTCTCGAACACCAAAATCGATAATTGACCATGGAGAAAATGTAGAGGCATGGTGGTCGCCTGATGGCATGCGTATTGTCATCCGGGTGAGTTCATGTTATCTGTCTCAAGATCGAGTTGCTGAAGCCGATGGGGGCGTCGTTTGCATAGACGTCAGCGTCCTTTCTCGTCCTGATCTCCTTAGATTACGAAGAAGACGAGGAAGTCTATCAATCGCCATCGTTGTCCTCCCAAACTACAAGGACCTTCCTGGCCGGTCCTGGTGAAGGTCTTCCACTTAAGTCCATTGGTTTGCATTTCGAAGGTGTAGTTCGCGTTGAAGGAACGTTATTGGGGTAAGAATATACGTTGCTTTCTCGATCTAGTTGTTGAGCACTAGTTGTCTCTAGTGTCTCACCAAGGAGAACGCATCTGATGTTTACCACACACAATCCCCCAACAGTCCAACGAATGCCTTGGCCTCAAGATGACGATGACTCCAAGTCATACACATATGACACTTGGATTCTGAACGAGGACGATTTTTCCTGGTTAGAGGAACCTGAGGGTAAGTCGATCCTGCGGTCCAGAATCGTCGATATATCAATTTCTATCCACTAGGTGGTGTTGCCAAGATAATTTGCGCGAGGCCATTGCTAGGAGAAGTCTGGATTACAACGGATGGCCGCGTTTACTTTGTGCAGTTACACGAAGAAGACATCATCGACTACGAGCCGGATGTCGAACCTCGAGATCCTGACTTGGAGCCAGTGAGGTGCTCACTTGTCAGCGGTCGATTCAAGCTAACAATTTCAAGGTGGCTACTAGTATAGTTTCTAAACCTCATCAACGGTTTGGGTGGCAGGGCACATGTATACATGGCTTTTTGACTCCCAAATGGGTGCAAAAGCAACGTTGCCTGGACCCTGTGGAAGATTCAACCTCCCAAATCTATCAAGAACCTCGACGAGCTACAGCCGTAGCAATAAATACGAGATTTTCTATGCTGGCTATTGGCACATATGGGTATTTAGCCGTATTTATCATCAACGCATGCCATTGACGAGAGAACAGTGGTGACCTAGAGTTCAAGAATTTTCCATCTCAGGAGGGTGTAATGCCAAAGTCTCAATTGATCGAAGTTGCCAACCCTTTCAATCGTCCTACAGGCCAGGTCACCGCACTCGAGTGGAGTTCTGACGGCTATGTCTTGGCCGTTGGCTGGATCAACGGATGGGGTGTTTTCAGCGTTAGTGGCAGGTGTTTAGCATCCGGTTTCGAGACGGAAGATACTCTTGATAGTTCGAAGTAGCTCTTCACCGGGTCAGTCAAATCAGGATGTTGAATTTCGCCTTTAGATTCCAAGACATATTCATGGGAGGGGTAAATCAGCTCGTAAGTCTATGAATATGTCACCGATTCCAGATCTTATGCCTTTTCAGTTTTGGGGTCTTGGTAATTTCGAGCTTTTCATGCTAGCTCGACAATTTCCTCGAAGTGCGAGGCTGCCACATTGCCTGTCAAGATACTGAATATAAGTCCTCTTCAGGGAATGACAATCAGCTATTTTCTATACCATTCGCAAAAAGCGCCACTACAGGCCAACATTCACCTGTAAGTTTGTACTTGACAGACAATGGTGTATGAAGTTGAAGAGTGATGATCGGTATAGGACAACACCCGTTATGCGTTCCTACAAATGGATGACCGAGCTTTAGTATACAGGGGGGCTGATCAACCAGATATGAGTGTGATCAATCCGGAATCTGATGTTTGGCAGCATATCAAGGTCAGGTTCATCAGAACATCCTATCTCACACCAGACTAAATATGCGTATCAAGATTCCCCAGCACTATCTCGCAACAAATTGGCCCATCTTCTACTCGTCGATAAGTGCAGATGGTCGGCTGATTGCAGTTGCCGGCAGGAGAGGATTAATACACTACAGTTCTACATCGGGGCGCTGGAAGACCTTTTCGGATCGGAAGCAAGAGCAGGCATTTGTAGTCCGAGGCGGGCTTCTGTGGTTCCATCATGTACTGATTGCTGCCGTCGAGGTGACACATTCTTATCAAGTACATTCCATTCTTCCCAGACGTGTTTGCGAAGACTGATTTGTCATAGCTACGGCTTTATTCTAGAGACCTCGAACTCAGCAACATCAATGTACTTCATCGGGAGATGCTGCCTTCACCAGTTGTCATCCTCTCCTTAGTGGACAATTCCCTTCTTGTGTACACATCGGACAATACCCTCTATCATTATCTGGTAATACCAACAACAGATACAATCAAATTACACTTATGTGGAAGTATTGCTTTCACTGGAATCATCGCCACTCCAAGCGCTGTACGTATGCTTAGTTGGTTGATCCCCACTGCTCAAAAACGTGAGTGGTCTCGGTATCTTCATGACCTAACATACGCTGAGCTCGTGTATTTCAATAGAACTAGGCGATCCGGTAGACGACTTGGCTGTAGCGACCGTACTGATGGTTGTTGGAGGACAATTGATTTTATTGAAGCCTCGGAAGGTATGGTCTTGTATACATTTCGTATGTCATTTCTAACATCATAATCAGTCAGCAGAACAGGAGGTCAAATACGACATGCAAATCTTCGCAGACCGTATTGAATTTTGTTGGATTCATTTACGAGGCATCTCCGCCCTGGAGAATTCTCTATGGGCCTATGATGCTCATGGTATCCGCATATGGCTGAATGCTCTTGCCATCGAACAGCAATCCACGGAAATGAGCGAAGATGTAAAAGAAAGTGTGACGATTCCGCTCGCTTTTTATCCCCTATGTGAGTTCCTTTACCTCTATGTTTTCTCAGAAACTCAGAAAGACCCCCAGCTGTGTTGATGGATAAAGGGATTATCATAGGTGCAGAGAATGAGCTTGCGACAAGGTCAAACTTGCCCTTCGTGATATTTAGACATGCCACTAGTGTAGGTTGAGCGCTGATTGATATTGAGCTACATATCACTGACTAGGGATCTAGTCCCATCTCTTCTTACAGCATATCCTTCTGTATCAATTGAGCGCAAACCAAGTCAAAGAGGCTGTGGCCTTCGCCTCGCAGTATAAAGAACTTGTATTCTTTGCACATGCTTTGGAAATCTTGCTACATACCGTCGTCGAGTCTGAGACTCCTAATGATAGCTCGGGCAACTCGGGCAGGAGCGATGGCGACATGATTCTCCCGACAACAATCGAGTTCCTAGACCACTTTGACGTCTCTCTTGATGTCGTCGTTGGCTGTGCAAGGAAAACAGAGATGACCAGATGGCGCCGTCTATTTGATGCCGTTGGGAATCCCAAGCACCTATTTGAGGTTTGTCGCTGCACATAAGGCCATCAACAAAATTTTCTTGACATTTGGCCCTTCTCAGACTTGCCTATCCTCGGGACGCCTGAGGACGGCTGGATCTTATCTTTTGGTACTTCATAATCTTGAACAGTTGGATGAAAACAACCACGATACCGTACGACTTCTCAAGGCCGCTGGGGAGCAGCAAGAATGGCATTTGTGTCGTCAATTACTGCGCTTCCTACATTCAATAGATGAGACTGGGGCAGCACTTCGAAATGCTTTATCACAAGTTGATTTAAAGCTAATGAATGAAGTTTGATGGATGTATTTCTAGTTCTCAAATCTCAATATCTGTGTTTTCCGTCTTGTTTTTAGTTTTACTAGAGCGTGAAATGGCGGCGTGGCATGTTATGCAGATTCAGGAGCCCTTCGATTGGGGAGCAGTATACGAGTATACGTCTTGAATGTGGTGTTTCAGGAATGATTTTTTTGTAAGATCTTCGTGAGATTTTCTGTTCTGATTTCAATTTGATAACTGTTTCTTCTAAATGATCTCTGCACCTTCTCCTTTTTTATGTTCAACACCTCAATAACAGAATGATGCGACGGCTGCTCTCTCGTACTATGACGACCTTGACAAGACGAATGCAGCAGCCCATCTCTCGTACTCCCGAAGGTGCAGTGGTCATATCGTATCCGTCGTTGGTCTCTTTGCCTCTTTCCGTGGGCGATGCTATTGGTATGTACTCCAGATTATACAGGCCTGACCTTGACTATGGTTATAGACGAAGCATTCGGTTCCCATCCAAAGTCTTTGGGGATCATCATCGTGCGGGATCTGCCCTCAGAATACTCTGTATACAGAGAAAGACTATTGAAACTGGCATATCAATTCGCACAGTTGCCTGAGGATGTTCAAGAGAAATATGTACATTCGGCAAGCAGATACAAGTACGTTGTTGATCGTTCACCTTTTGGACTTTGGTTTAACTCTTCTGTGGTAGCTTTGGCTGGTCGTATGGCAAGGTATGGAGGTATCATTGTGCCCTCACTTCACTGTAATACAGCTTGCAATCATAAAGGAGATCATGAATGGGAAGCCAGGTCAAACAATCTGTTGTTCAATGTCGACCATCTTTTTCATCTTTTCCCCCCCCATTGATAGATATCCTGAAAGGATCATATTACGCTAACCCTGTTGTTGATAAACCGAGTGTATCTCAAAGTGAGCAGGAGAAATACCCTGAATATTACGGACAAAATATATGTAAGGATATATTTTCATGTCACTTCCGCATTATGGAATAATTAGCGCGTTGAACAGGGCCCAAGAGAGACGAGAGCATGATCGAGGGGTTCGAAAGCGCTTTCAAGGACCTAGGACGGTGAATACCACTCACACGATACTTGAGGCTGGAAGGTTTGAATTCTATCTCTCCCTATGTCTAGTTTTGTCTTCAAGATTGGCTGTCATCTAGCTGCCGCGTGCCAACCATTCGGTGTGTCATCCATCGAGATAGCGAGCTTCAATTTCTCTGATGAATCTCAGCTCTTCCTCATTTGTCAGACTCATCCATGTCTCTCTCCGAGCTTATCAGTAGTTCCCAGACGACCAAGGCTCGCTTATTACATTACTTTCCCCCACCTCCTGGTATATCTCCATCCGAGGAAGACGAGCCAATTGACAGTTGGTGTGGTTTCCACTTGGATCACTCTTTGCTGACAGGCTTATGTTCCGTGAGTTACTCATACTAGATCATATCCACAGTCCGAGGCTCATTCATATTAAGGCCATGTTCTTGCGAAGGGAACCTGAAGGAAAAACTATCGTAGTTTCATCTCCATCTCCGTCCTCAGGTTTATATATTCGCACTAGAGGGGGCGATTTGAGCAAGGTCTCAATTCCCGCTGATTGCCTCGCCTTTCAAACAGGAGAAGCACTTGAGGTGGCCACAGGTGGTAAATTGCGGGCAACGCCTCATTGCGTTCGAGTCGGCACTGCTGGAACAGACGCTGTAAATATCTCTCGTCAAACGTTTGCACTATTCATGCAACCCAACACTGATCAACTCCTATCGCCAACCAAAACGTTTGGTCAATTTAGCAAAGAGATATTCAATGAACATTATGGTACCGAATCAATGTGATAAAACTAATGTACATTATTGACCAAGAAAACCTGGAATGAGTCTACAACTTGAATGCCATGATGAAGCTGACTAACTCTATGAGTGCAAGATATAACAAGAAGTGGAGAGCATGAGTATTGATGAAGACAAAAATTAAATCAATGACGCGAAAAGCCAGAATGTGTGCGTGGTCGAGAAGCAGATGTTAGCGAGCTTGGCAATACCGAAAGCACGGCAGCCGTAATACTCTTTTGTTTTGATGGACTGTCCCTGATTCCCTTACCCTCGCTGAGCTGGGAACCCACAGAAGACCGTCGCTCTTTATTTTGACCTTCCATATCAGATATCACACTCCAGTCTTCACTTGGTGGGCGCCTCACGGAATCACCAGAATTATACTCAGGATATGAGGGAGGTGAGGATGCAATAGGAAATAGATCAGGGTCGCGTATGGTAGAATGCTCATTGTCAGCATCATCCCTGGAGTCTTCAACAAGAGTGTGTTTAATCAGAGATCGGGCATATTCCAAGTCCCGGTAAATGGACTCGATAGCGGTAGCAACTCCATCCTCCTATATAGCGTGTCAAGTTAGTCCAAGAGACAGGATATGAAGGCTTAGCTAACCGATCGAATCTGTTCACCAATAAGACGGGCCCTATCTACCTGTTTCTGATCATGAGTGGCTGTAACTAAAGCCTCAGTTAGTGAGGCGGCTGTAAGCTTCCTAACGCCAGAGCCAACTCCGAGAGCTTCGACTCTGTCAGCCCAAAAAAATTGATCGCCAAAGAACGGTCTTATGATGGTCGGGATACCGGCTTACATTATGCTTATATTAGTTTCCGGACATCTCCGAAGCAAAATCAGAAGACCTACCTCGCAAACTAGCACCAGTGGTCCCAGCGCCTCCGTGGTGACATGCTGCATCAATACGCTGAAATAACCAATCATGCGGGACTGATTGTATAGAATAAACTTGGGGAGGTAGAGGTTCCTCCAGCTCATCTGTATCTCCAGCTTTGACATGGAGTCGATCCGACCATCCTTTGGAAAGAATAGCACAGACTCCGCTCTGGACCACAGCCTCAATGACACATTTTGTCATGGCCTTGGGGTCAGATACAACAATACTACCAAATCCAATGTAGACAACCTTTTTGCCGTCCCGATGTGCATTATTAATGAACTGTACAAGGTCCTCTGGAGGCGTCCATCGTTTCGCACTAACATCAGCTTCTTCAAGGAACCAGTAGCCTGAAAAATGAGATTAACTACACGAGATTTATTTTTAATAAGACCAAAATACCTGTGACTCGGATCCATTCCGGCCAGTCTAGAGGGGGAGGAACAATGTGGGGGCTAAAATTGTAAAGGAAAGGAATCTTGTGAGGTTCCATCTTATCCAGGCTCGTCGGGGGAAGATGAAGAATATTGCGGCGCCATCTATTGATCTGACCGGATGTGGCTCGCCAAAAGACTTGGTCAAACATGACATAGGACTTGGATAGGCGTGAGCAATTTCAATGAACTCGAAAGGAGGACTCACCATATAGTTGTAGCTTCCACCCATCTATCACGTAATAAGTATACAAAATAGCATCACTGTTGAAAACAAACCTTGTGTTCAGGAACTGCAAATGCATGTGGGTATGCGCTGTGATGTGAATATCAGCATCACGTCGGGAATTTTAATAGCTTAAGGGCATACCGAGTCCTTGTCCATGTCATTGTAAAAGCTCGGAAATATGGAATTGCCAGGGCTTCAGCAATATGATACCCGCCCATAGCACTTGGGCTTTCGACTAAAACATCTGTCCCTTGGCACACTTCCCATGAAGTCTTCAGTAAATCGTCCACCCACCCTCGGAACTATGAAATCAATCAGTGATTGAATTCTGGATTGATTTAGATAACTAACCTTTTGAAGACCCTCCTTTAGAAATGAAACGGTGAACATGCCATTTTCGACACAAATGCGCATCAATTCAGCGGGATCGCCGCCAACACATCCAAACTCAATACCATGCTATATAGAGAATCCACCATAAGCATAGTCTCGCCAAAAAGCTGAGTGGATTGGCTCACCGACTCAATCCATTCCCTAAACTCCTTGTGAGTCGCTATCCGACACTTGTGTCCATCCGCGATCAATCCCTTCGCGAGTGCAATATACGGCTGGACATCCCCTCTCGATCCGATCGTCAAAAATGTGAAATGCAATGGCTTGCTCGGTTTGAATGTCAAGAAGGTCGATGACGCAGATGTAAACATGACAGCGGGTAACGAATCTGTCATGTTTTCAGGCCCAGAAGGCGCTGCAAGTTCCGTACTTGAACTGGGTCTCTCAAATTCTTCCAAGATGAGTGCATCGCGTTTTCCTGGGGAAGTGAGGGCAGTGTCTTCGCCTGTTGCAAGACGTCTACGGACATCTTCAAGTTGGCGCTCAAGAAGTAGGATGAAGGAGTCGCGTTTGTCTTCGGCCCCAAATTCGAAAAAGAGCTCCTCATGACCTTTGACGATGACTACGAGGCCATGATGACCAAAACGAGTGGCTCTAGATTTTTGGACTGCAAAAATATCGCGAATAGGGAGCGTCATCTGAAATTGAATTAAAGAGAGTGACAAAGTAAAGAGAAAGGAGCTTACCTTCGTTCTCGCAGTAAGGGGGCCACTAGACTTGAAGCAGAAATAATTAGTTGATATATAAAGCCTCCCGAAAACTGGTAAAAGTCTGAATATATATCCGGAGAAATCTACCTGAAATAAGCAAGTATTAGGAGAAAATCTAGGCGTCACCTACATCCAAGCAACACCTCCCTCTCATCATATGCAAAAGCAGTTCTAAACTTGTCCGTCATATCGGGATCCACCGCTACATGTGGGGTCTCAAGTATGCTGAAAGTCATATCTCCCCATCCTCCAGCTTTGCTCGTGGGACTCGATGGTGAGGATGCTGTTGGCGAATATACCTCTTTCACACCAACATCCGAGGGAACAGTCGGCAAAGGTGGGATCACAGAAGTAAAGTATTTACTACGTGCTTTCAGCCAAGAAGGGACACCAACCCAAGAACTGCTACGGAACGAAGGAAGATCAGGTACTATGGATTGACTGAAAGTAGATGGTGGATACGTGTGATTAGCGGGCTGTGCCTGCGGTTGTAATCTGGGAGTTTCTTGATGTCCATCTGACGTTGGTGAGGATGTGAGTGGAAATTCAATTGGTTTCGGTGATTCTGTAACAGGTACAAAGCTATTCGATCGGCGTGTGACATGCGTGAAACCTTCGTGCGGTTCAGGAGCGGGGGCTGTTCCACTAGATATGGCCAAAAATCCCGTTTCGGAAAAGGGCCGAAGAAAAGAACTTAGGCGGGAAAATGGCGATGATTTGGAGGGTCCAGCATCTTGTGTAGTGTTGGGATGCTCTGGAACAGGGGCAACTATTGAGGATCGTGCAACTGTCGTGTCGAGAACCTGTGTATGTTTTTGATCTGCGATATTTCGGACATTGCGGACAGCATCACGGATCTGTTCAAGAGCTGCGGATAGATCACGGAAATAAGCAAAGAAATAGGAATCAACAGAATAGTTCCCCTCTTTTTCGAGAACCTTCACTTCTATTGTTTCACTGAAGTCCATGGCAGATGATCTCTCAACCTCCAAAATAGTAGAATAAGGGATAGCAATCTGGAAATTCGTTAGAAAGGAGAACGCGTGCATGAAACCAAAGATTAAATACTTTAACAGTATCGCCCATGTTTTGGGCTTTGAAAATAACTTTTCGGATAGCTTTAACCCATTCCTCTCGACTGGGAATGGAGTCCGCAGATAATACCACCGTCTTCTGGCTAGTTCGCAAACGAAAATCCTTATCGCCTGTAGGCTCACAAGAGATTGCATAGCGAAGGTCAATGATACCATGTGGAAAATATGGATCCTTTGAATCCAAAATCAGGTTGTATCAGTGGGCAAACTGGAGGACCTTACCGATGAGGATTGGTACCACGAGAGAGCATCATTTTTCAGAATGAACCAGTGTTTTATCCATCGTTTCGTTCGCTGTGCTCGCTTGTTGAGTGAGCCGGACTTAAGGATTTGGTCCTTTTGACTGGTGGTCAAAACCACTGAATGAATTGATGAAGAAAGAACTGACCTCACGAGAGGGCATATGGGCAAAGAAACACATATAACTATTTGTGAGATACATGTATCCTTGCAGCACTACGAAACTCAGTTGAGCTGAAACTAGGCTGATGCTGGGACTCACGGACAGAGCGCAAAAGCCAACAAGGCATTTCTGGAATTTGATCAGGATATGAACTCTGCTTGAAGTCAAAGTAGATGCCCACCAGCCAAAACCTGGTCAATACCCTCAAGTTCAAAGATATCTCTCAGTTTTTCGGCTAGGCGGGCGCGCCTGTTTAGGCGGATGGTGGCCATACTGTCTGTCTGAACATTGGAATATATATAGGAATTTGCTGCGGGAGAAGCGAGGTTTACAGGAGGAGGAAGCTGGGACTGCTGCGTAAAGGGCGGACATGGCTTTGGCTCTTCGAAATCCTGTTCTACATCGTCCGAAAAGTAAGGTTCATGTTCCTCAGTCACAGTTTGATTATGATGTTTGGATCTGGAGATGTCATGTCTACGTGAGCGAGCAAGTGGTCTATGGATGGCATGTATTGATGATGCAAGAGGGCCAACTAGGGGAAATGTAAGCTCGGAATAATGTGATGCAGATCATGAGTACCTCTGTGGCTAGCTTCATCTTCGTTCTCCGATTCCACTGCATTCTGTTCCTGGTTTGAAACTTCGTCATCATTGTCAGAGTCTATCCAGGGGAGAACTTGCAGGGCCTGGATGAGAGTTTGTGTCCCCATGCGCATCTGGAGGTGAAAAGGTGTAAATTGAGGTATGTCATATTGAGATCGAAAAACATACAGAGCCCTCGCCCCGGAATGAAGTCAAGGAAGGTCTAAATGGGGGAGAGGGGGGTCTGACGAAAGGACAATCGTCATTTGGAGTGATTGTGGGTGCAGAGGATAGGGCTTGGAGGGAAAGCAATCGAGAGGCATTGAGAGTGGCAGATGATGACGCTTGTATTGCAAGTGAGCTAAAAATGAGTTTAACAAAGTCAAGAAACACACCAGTGTTGCTTTCAGACTGTTGAGGGCTGTCACTTGATTTGTTGAGACTGAATATGCGACGATGAGCAGGAGGTGAAGGCCGAGACTTGGCAGATATGCTCCTGCTGAGCTTGTCAACTGTCTTCTCAATAGCGCTAGACAAACGCCTGGCTTGACGGGGGGTTGCAGGTTCACCGTGCCCACTGGAATGGGAGCAGGAGATAGACATGGCTGGGCTGTGGAGAGTAGCAGGCTGACGTAAGGTGTATTAACACCATTGTAACACCATTGTAACACACTGCTTAGTCAACACCACCACCACGCTTCGGTCGCGTTTAGTCGCGGCGCCTGGTACCCAGCTATGCGGGGTGAAGTCTGCGTCGGCTTTGGCTCGCTCCTCTCGTGCGTCGTCCCGAGACCTAGGCTGCCGATTTTATTTTCATTTATGTTGTAGCTTTGTCGCTATTCTTCTCATGATCTTCGTGCATGTGCGTCGTTTGACCCTCCCTCGAGCCCACATTGTTATGTGACGGTAGGTAGGCCAGATTAATACCTCGCATGTCTCCCGTAATATCTTCATGGTCTGTTTCGTTGCTTTGTCGTTATCGCTGATTAACACTGATTCACCGCCCAGGCCAAAGTTAACGTCTCTGCATACGGGTCTGTTCTTCGGTGGTTGCTCATGGGTCTGACAGCTGATAGCCCTACCCAAGCGATGCCGTCCACTTTGCCATAATCGACACTGTGTACAACCTATATACCAACAATGCTTCTGCACCATTACAGCAGCAAGCAGGCCTTCGTCAGCTCTACAAGTTTGGACTCTACTCTCACTGCGCGTACGTCAATGATACTGCAGGACGATGTGGGAACGAAACCGTTGGAGAGCAGTTCAAGCCCTATAATGTCCTCATATCTGACATGCCTTCAAATTGGTCCATTTTCTCTCAGTCTTTCATCCCAGACACGACCACGTTTCAAAACTCTGGTTTTCTTGGACACAATTCCAAGGCTGCGTACTGGATGCTCCTCCTCGGGACTCTCTGCACAGCCGCTGCTTTCATCACGTATGTTCAGCTCGCCATGCTTCCACCCTGCTTCTAATCCGCAGCACAGAGGAGTGGCCAAACACAACATGACCTTTTTGGTTTCTACCTTATTTGCCATTGCTGGCAGTCTCCTCCTACTAATCGGCGCTAGCATCTGGACCGTGATAGTCCAGCGATCAGCTGCTATAAATGACCTTGTGGTAGAATCTGCAAACGGCAGCCAGACTATGCCGCTCGGCATCATCGTTTCAGTGGGCCCGGGGCTTTTTTTAACTTGGGCTGCATTTGCTTGTCTCGTGGTATCCGTGATTCCATATATGATTAGGTTTGTCATTTTTTTCACAGGGCACGGTAATCTCATGCCGTCACACAGTTGCTGTACTTATCGCTGACGACCCAAACCCCGAGGCTGGTCTTTGGAACGAAAACGCACATCTCTAGATATTTTCATGATCTTGACGGAGGTTTGGACTCTTGACCATATACTTACCAGAATCCTTTGTATATCTAACTAGAACTTGGCTGATTGCCAGCGGTGACCGATCAGGGCGGTTTGTCTTTGCACTTGGCGCGGAAACGTAATCATCGAACATCCTCTATACGGGGCTAAGTTGTGTGCGCAAGTTTGATCTCCGCTGTGGGTCAATCGCCTGTCTCTTTGTAACCTTTACTCTTCTTCCCACTCATTTGTAATGGGTGCTTTGTTCAGAGCTTCAGCGTTCGCTGCTGTTCTCGCTTTCTTTTCTTCCGGTGTGCATGCCATAGGTCAGGTAACCAGAAATGGGCGATATCTCTATAACGAAGATGGAAGCCGTTTCTACATCAAAGGTATAGCATATCAAGAGCAGGGTGTGTGTCTATGGTCAAATGGGGAGCTCTCATCTTACCTATGGTTGTAGGAGCTGTTGTGGCAAGCGCCGATAATCCTTTCGGGGAACCTTCCAGCTTCATAGACCCCCTCTCCCTCCCAGAGGCTTGTCAACGTGATTTACCATTCCTTCAACAACTTGCGGTCAACACGATCCGTGTGTATAGTGTAAACTCTTCCCTTAATCATGATCAATGCATGAGCACACTTAGCAATGCTGGTATCTACACCATGTGAGTTCTTGTGGCTGACCATCATCAAAGCACTCTGATACCTATCTCAGCATTGATCTTGCATTACCTCTCAATGGATCGATTGACCGGTCTAATCCTTCTTGGACAACAAACCTCCTTGACCAGTATATCGAAACCATTGACGCCTTCTCCAAATACGACAACGTCCTCGCTTTCAACGTTGGTAACGAAGTTGTTGTGAGCAATGGTACACAAGCGGCACCATTCGTCAAGGCTGCTGCTCGTGATATCAAGGCCTACTTAAAATCAAAAAATTCGAATGCTCTTGTCGGTTATGCTGCCATCAATGGTGCTGACAATTTCAAGCTGCCCCTTGCCAATTACCTATCTTGCGACCCGAGTAGCAGCAATTCGGACGCAACTGCCATTGACATTTATGGTCTCAATGACTAGTATGAGCGTCACGTTTCTATCGTGTTCTCAACCTGACATCTCTTAGTGAATGGTGTGGAGACTCCAACTTCCAGGACTCATACGCTCATACCACGTCCGATTATTCCTCATATAACGTGATTGCGTACTTTAGTGAATACGGTTGCATCACTAGCCCGCCACGACTATGGACAGAAGCTGCTGCCCTGTTCAGCACGAATATGTCTGACGTTTTCTCTGGTGGTATCGCGTTCTCGTACTTTCCGGCTTCCAGCGTCCAAGGTCAATTCGGAATGGTCACCATTTCCGATGACCAAAATATTGTCACAGTCAACGACGATTTCAACCGCCTAAAGGCACAATATACTGCTATTTCCCTGCCCAACAGTCCTGCTCGGACTTCTGCTGGTGTTTCAAGTTACCCTGGTTGCCCCACTCCCAATGACACCTGGCTCGCGTCCGATACCCTACCTCCCACGCCAAATCTCCAAGCTTGCGATTGTTTAGGAAACGCTTTGAGCTGTCAATTCACTCCTGCGACAAGTAATTACACTGCTTTCATTGGTAGTCTACTCGACGTTGCATGCAGCTTGCTCGGTCAGAGCGGTGGATCTTGTGACGACATCGGTGCTGATGGACAAAGTGGTATATATGGCCTTGTCTCAGGCTGTGACCCTAGTAAATCTTTGATCGACTGCTTCAGGTTAGTGACTGACTTTCCCTGTCAATAGCCATAAAATTGTCCTACGTGATGAGCGAGTACTATGAGCGCAACAGCCGGAACCCTCAAGCATGCAGTTTCGCTGGCAATGGCACCGTCAATTCTAATCCATCTAGCGCTGCTTCTACTGCTACCTCTGCTGCAAGCTCCTGTATTTCGAACCCGGAAGCTACACCCACTCCAACAGCTCCTACGGGCAGCTCCAATGGTGGAGCATCCAGCTCTAGTAGCAGCTCATCCAGCGGGAGCGATGGTGGACGAGTGAATAATGGTGCTGCATTAGTCGATATCAAGCCTCTTGTTGGTGTTGTCATCATGGCCGTGATCAGTATCTTGGGTGGTATATGTTCACTCTTTTTCTAAACTTATGGATTTGTATTTTCCGTGACACTAGAAAATTAGGTCTCTGGTGGACACTGAAAACCTATTTGTGTACAGGCCACTATCGTAATGATAGGTCGTAACCCTCATTTGAAGTGATTTTAAATTATTAGAGCTGCAGACAAATGCAGCTGTACTTAGAAGTATGCTGGATCTACTGGGACTTTTTTTAAAAAAAATTCAACAATTTGCTCGCAGTCCGTAGTCTTACGGTACCAGAAACAGAGTTTCATAATTTCTCATCACCTGTATCTGTGTGTCTGTGTGTAACAAAAACTAATGGTAGAAAATGGGATCAGCTGATTGAAACCTGACAACTTCACCCTAACTCCGCCTGATTTCTATGTCTATAAACCATGTGCACGGACCGTCGGAGTTTAAAAGGAAGACATGATTTTCACACGGATAAGTTCTAAAGATGTTGAGCGGAGGAGGTTGTTGGTTTTTCGTTCTAAAAGTTAACTGTCATGGCAGCGATGGCACCTGACGATATTCGAATGAAGACTCCGAACTGGACATCCCAGGAGGATCAGAATCTTTCTACTGGCCCCCAGTCCCAGCCCTCCGCGCAGCATCCCTCTATCGATGAACCACATGCTAACCAGGAGTCAGAAAACCCCCCAGGCTACCATCGCGGCTCCAGTGCTGGCGACATAAGTGTATCTGGCTCAAAAAGCGACTCTTTCCGAGATAGTAGTCATAAGCAAGCCAAGGTGCTTATCAGGTCTTTTCCTCCTATTCTTGTTCTCCTTCTGTCCCTCTCGTGCGCCTGTCTCCCTTCTCCTTTTTACTTGACTCCATGCGCTGCCCATATACTGCACTGTCTTTGATTCTCTGTCGTCCACTGGCTCTTATGGGGTGTTGTATCTCAGCCTTCACCTCCGGATGGCTTTTTAACTCAACATGTGCCTCCTCATGTTTACTTCTGTCCTCTGTGCTTCTGGAAAAGAAACTTGGTGTTCACACTTGTTATTGTGCTCGCAGCCGAACAAGGTCTACATTGGTGGCCTGCCTGAACAAACTCGGGAAGCAGATCTGCAAAATTGCTTTGGCAAGATTGGTGCAATCGCCAATATTGAACTAAAGTATGTATCTCCATCTGCATTTTTTTGCAGGATGCTTATCTTGTTTCAAGGGTCGGTTATGGCTTTGTGGTACGTTAATCTGTTCAAATGCTCTTACCAATATGTATCAGTCCTATTGACAGGAATTTGATACCCGGGAGGCTGCCGAAGAGAGTGTAGCAAAGTATAACGAAGGCCATTTCATGGGAAATAAAATTAAAGTGGAGCTTGCACATGGTGGTGGGCGGGCTGCAAAATTCAATGCCGAACCTGGTGCCTGCTTCAGATGCGGTCAACAAGGACATTGGGCGAGGTGCGTGGAACGATCGCACCCCTCCATCTGATCTTTGACACTAATACTAGGGAATGTCCCTCAAGCCATGCAATGTGAGTTTTTGGTCGTCCTGTTTTTCTCAACGTCGAATTAATCGTTTTTCTACAACTTTCCTAGGCCTTACCATAGGCGTGGACCCCATGATCCTCCTTTAATCGATCGTATTCAGAGGGACAATTATAATACTCGTGGGCCTCCGCCTCGGGATGACTACTCTCGTTACCCACAACCGCCCTCCAGGGACTCGCGTTATGACTACCCTCCTCCTCCCAGAAGGGTTTCTCCACTTAGAGATTATAGGGATTATGGTCCTCCACTGCCTCGTCCTCGAGATTTTGATGACTACAGACGTGGTCCTCCGCCTTTGGACAGAGACAGGTACCCCCCGCAGCCTCCGCCGCCGCCGCCACCGCCGCAAGAGTATAGAGGTCGCTTTCCTGCTCATGACTCTAGCTATCGTGGTGGTTATAGTGGTGCCCCGCATCCGCTTCCGTCAGCACCCTATGACAGGTATGACAACCGAAGAGGTGATCGTTATGGAAACTACCTTCCGCCGCCTCCGCCACCCAGGGCTCGCTCTTCGCCTCGTGGCCGGGATGACTTTGATAGGCTGCCTCTGAGGCAAGTTGCTGGCTACGCGGCCGCTCTCACGGGAAGCTAAATCTAGTCTAGGGACTATGTTGACTATCGTGGCCGACCTCCATCTCCACAGCGTTATCCTGATTTCCATCGGCCGCCCGAAAACCAGACAAGATTCAGGTAAGTATGCAATCTGAGATAAGATGAGGCTTAACACTAAGTTGAACACAGGCGCCGCTCTGAGAGTCCCCGTTCTGCTGCATACGAATATCCTCCAAATGGTTATGGTGGTGCTGGTCCTGGCCCGAGTTCTGGACCTCCTTCTTTGCCTCCTTCATTTCGTGGAAATTCTAGAGACTACACCCATCCACGCAATGGCCGTGATCATCCAGAATCTGCTGGGGGTTACAGACGATCTTAGATCTGAGCCGGGGTTCTGCTTCAGCCAGCGCGGGTGCCTTGGATCCAACTTGGTCTTGCATGCATCTTTGCTCTGCTAACTGATTCTGCGTCGATCTAAATTTGGTCGCTCTTGATCCCTTGTCTTGATTTCCTTCGACTATGCGATTGGAGTCTAATGATCTCTTGTTCATTTCCGTCCTGTCCAACCTATTGACTAGTTACTGGATTGAACAGTTTCTACCTAATACTTGCTACTACTGAGAGTCAATGCTATGTTTGCCCTCTGCCATCTTGCACCGATGTTGTATATCACCCAGTACATCAAACAGGGGTCGCAAGAAGCTGTTTCCGATCTTGAACAAGGTGGCCGGTTGTCAAATTCGACTTGTAAAGCCGTATTCTAGACTCTTCCGCCGTCTGGTCATTTTGGCACTGAGAGTCATTCTTGGTTGATGTATCGAACTACTGTATCTTTACGACTTGTATCTATAACAAATATTGTATCATGCCCCGGTTTGTGTCAGTCATATAAACTTCATGACCGTCGTTGTGCATAAGAAACCTACCGATTGCAAATGTAAGCGGTACAATTGATTGAATTCCAGCATGCGAAGGCTGAGTATGCGCATGACACCGGAAAGAATTCCAGATAACACCTGAAATCATTGTTGACCTGGTGTTGTCTGATATCATCATTCTAGGAATATTTTTCCGATAGAACAGAGGCAGATCACAAAACTGAAGGATCACACACTCAAGGAGAGATAGATACCTTCATGAGACCCAGATGATATGATTGCGAACACCAGAGAATGCGGTGAGGTGCCGAAATAGAATCTTCATGCCAGTGGAGAAAAGAAGCACGACCTTGATACAAAGCGATGGCACATGTAAAGACCCTCTGGGAAAGGTAGCTATGAACTAAGAGCGTGAGCAGGCAAAGTGATATATGGAATATTCGTTGGCGAGAACAATTGTACAGCTACGATGTCATCACCCACAATAGTTGGATGAGGAAAGAAGGGCATATGATGCTGAACAACAAGCGGAGCAAATGGCTCAAATGTCATATGGCAAGGCCACAGAGAGCTGATATCACATCAACGATGGACAGAAACAGAATGCTCCACATCATGTCGCGTGAACCCAAGTGGACAACATAAGAATACGAAAAATGACATTGCTGAGATGAACAGCATTTCAGTGCGCGAAATATCCGTTCCCGGAACTGGTGACTCAGTAACATGTTGTGACCGAGCATGTTTTCTCTCGCTGTTAGATCCCACAAATAAGCCAGTCCTGATGGACCAGCAAAACTCCGTTTCTGGGCGCGCCTCGGTATCCGATTCCGCTATCGCAACACAGGGTCCCGTACCTATATTCGACCTACACCTTCGCTTTTTGACCGACTCGTACATCAGTTTCTTCCAAGAACGGTGAGTGGCGCAACAAATGAACTGGATTCGACTCATCGTGATCTAGGAGACGCATAGAAGAAGTCTAGTGAGCTTTTCCCGTCCGATGGTTTGTTGGTTATTTAGCTGTACTTCCAATCAGCATAGACTCCCTTAAAAAGCTGCATCGAAAGGCTAAGACCACTGATGCATATCTTAATGAAAGAGGAGAGCTCAGCACAACTAGAAGCGCCTGGGCCGAGATCCGGGACAACCTTGAGAGAGGTAAGTATCATCCATCCTGCTACCTTGCACGAGACCGAATAATTTCCGCAGAAACTCAAGCAAGGCAAGCCTTTTGTGCAACCCTGACAACAGATATCCTTGGTGAGTTCACCAATCTCAAGGTGCAGTATCCTTTGTACATCGGCCGGCCTGGTTACGATATCTTCCAGGAAACCCAAGAACGTACCCGCAAGCGTATCAAGGAAGACTTGAAAGATTCAACGAGCGCATACAACGAATACGCAGAGGTCATACTACCAAAACTCAAGGGGCGATATCTGAAGAAGTTTACCGAAGTTGAGGTACCCATTAACATCGCACTGGCCCACCGACAAACTGCTTACATGCTATGCAGGATCAAAGGAAAGCTGCAATTTCTTTCGTTCCGCTCCAGTCCATCCAGTCTGTCCCAGAGCAACAAGGGAGTAACTCTAAAAGCTATGGATTAAACCTTGGGCGCCCGACAGTCACCTCGCCTCAACCACTCCGTGCTCTGGATCGCCGTCCATCCTCTGGTCCGATCCCTGCTCGCAATCGTTCGCCCTCCTCATCGGCGGGGCCTTTTTCTGACCTTGCCCACCAAGGTGTGATTCTATCCAGACTACTTGATACATAACTGAAGATCTAATTTCAGGAATAAGGCAATTCAATCAACTGAAAGGTCTACTCGACAAGGGCAATGCCGTCAAAGATAGCTTGGGAGGTAGCAGAGAAAATCAAGCGCTACGAGCTGTCCGGACAAAACGCGAGGCAGAAGAAGCAGGTGTGTAATCAGAAAATCGTTTTGGGATATTATCTGATGACTCGAAGATAAGGAATATCGGAAGGGCGTCCATTGGCTGGAAACACTTCGTCTGAGAAGAACGAAAATTCTGGAGAGTGGCTACGCTGTGCGTATCTGTAAATTTCTGACATATTCAAGTTTTCATCTTTTTGTTAGAGTCTGGAAATGCTTGTTGGCGAATCCGCCACCACTCTCAAAAAGACGTTAGAGAAATACACTGATAACATGACGTGAGCTTTTGTGATTTCTATGCCTTGTTTATGCCTTACCTTTTGTGCAGTGCCACGAATGCCACACAAATGCAGCTGTCTATACATGCAAGAAAGAATGTTGACAAAATCTCTCCTGATAAAGACGTAGCAAGACTAGTTGCTTATACGCCTCGGTCTCTAGCTTCGGCAATTCCCGATCCCATTCTCTACGAGCATGGCCTCGTGGGTTCCTGCAATGATCTCATCTTCGGATTCAGCTTGGGAGATTACGCTACTGCCAAGTGTCTTCATGAAGGTGAAATTCCAAAGATTGTCAGGATATGCATCGAAGAAATAGATAAACGCGGGCTTGAAATAGAGGGCATATACAGGGTAGCTTCAACAACCTGTCAAAGCTCTTCGCTTCAACTTAACCTTGCGTATAGATTTCCGGACGCCACGCAATTGTACAGTCAGTGCGTATTGGCGCCTGCTGCGCTTGATCTTTTTTGACTTATCAGGCGCGCAGCTGCAGCATGAGATTGAGAAGGACGAGGCTTCATTCGAGTTCACGTTGAAGGATGACATGTATGCCGTCTCGTCACTCCTCAAGGTGCGCAGAATAGTTGTTCTGATGTACCGTGGATTTTGACTAGACTCCTTCAGTCATACCTGCGGGAGTTGCCTGAGCCTCTGTTCAGGTTTCCCTTGCAGGACCGTATACATCACTCTGAGAATTTAGGTACATGGCCAAGTCTTGTCATTATCACTATAGGATACTAATTGTATGCCCAGCTGAACATCAGAACCAAAATTTCGTCCTTCTACGATCCAAGATGCGTCGTTTACCCCAAGTTCATCAAGCAACCCTTAAGGCACTAGTCGAGCACCTAGCACGTGTTGTTAGTCACTCTGACAAAAATAAAATGGACGCCAAAAACCTGGCCATTGTTTTTGGTGGCATGATTTTTGGAGACGATGAAATACCGAAAGGGGGAGATCTATTGAGCGTCCAATCGGTCAAAGTGTGTTGATGTTTTTCCCATCATAGTTTACTAAAGGCCCCTTCAGGACTCCCTATTTGAGGATTTAATCATGAATGCCCACGCTTTATTTGACGAGACTTCAGGCCAATATTCCAACTCTCCCCCTCTGCCGCCCACTCCTCCAGGTGAAGTGGCCCTGGAAGTTTTTTACGGTTCCAAGACAACCAGAGTTACCAACGTACCCCTGAATCAGCCAGGCTCTCCGCAAGACTTCATGCCCATGCTTCCACCACGACCGATGTCAAGTATTCATCCCTCTTCACGCGGTATACCGACGTCTCCGATACGACCAGGAGCCGAAATACCGACATCCCCACATGCTTCTACTTCCGCACCTTCACCACCTTCTTCACCATCTACGGTTGGTGAGACGGATGACTCACTCTCATATCACATTTAATCATTCGGGGTTCCCGGAGGAAGACATTGTCCTATATGGGCATTGTGCCTTTGTCGCTGCCTGCCTTCAAGATCGAGTTACTCCCTACACCTCAGAAGACCCTAGCCTTTCATCTTTCTAACCCCAAGGAAACAATATATTTTATGTCACTGTTAATCACCTTTTTTGATATTGGGCAACTATTTGGTATCGTATCAATTGGCTGTAGTCTATATTGGAACACGGATCAGTTCGACTATAGCAAATTCCGAACTACTGTCACCTCAGAGAGGAAGTTACCCAAAGTTCATCTCATCAATAAAGATATCCGCAGCCACTAGTAATCCCACTGAAGGACAACCACTATCTCTCAGATATCCTAGCTAACCTATTGGTTCATTTACCGATTCTATTATCGCCTTAATGGGTTGTTGTATTATTTTATTCTGGCGAAGGTGTCCCAAGAGTTTTCCATTTGGTTCAGGAACATATATTTTGGGAGAATCGACCTATGTCCGTCTTAGATTAATCTCTTGACCATGCTCTTGCAACTCCTAGTTATTGCTTCCAGAGTTCGTGTCCACTCGAGACCGTGCCAATTGAGATTTGTTTAGCTTTGGACTCAGTTTCTTCGCGCCTCTTTGCTTCCCACCAGTCCTGCCATTCAGTATGCCACTTGAGAACTTGTGGGTTCACGTAAACCCTGTCTATAGTGAAACCAACAGACTATACAGAAGAAGCCAGGGCCTTACTTGTCTGGCCGAAAGTTGACAACCTGGAGTCCATCTATGGAAGTTGCTCGAGAGACAGCGACATATGCTAACTCACGATCACCAATCGAATGACCCTGAGGGCAGCAGTTGAACACGTACCCTGCCCGAAGGTAAAAATATTTTTCATATCAACTCTGACAAAATCAAGGGTCTGCCCCTGGGACTTGTGGATAGTGATTGCCCATGAAAGGGTGAGGGGAATCTGAACCCTGCGAGCTTCAATGTTACCCATGATTCCTATGCGATCAAAAAACATAGGAATGCACAACAGGTAGTGGTCATTATTAAAGTGAACCAAAGGGTATGCTTTCTGTGGTGGAAAGACATGACCTGTCATATCACGGAGGAAGGTTGGCCGTTTTGCAATTGTGGGGTCGGCTTTATACCGGCTCAAGATATTGCTTTCAATCCATGTCCGGTGTTGATATGGGGGATCAACGGGAGGAGCTTTAAGGTCAGAATCTTCATTATAGTCGCGACCATCCCATGAATTAACAGGGCTCTGATCATCTTCACCCGGAATGGACATGTCAATTTTCCCCAATCGTGCCTCACGAATGGTCATGAATTTAACCACTTGACCTCTGCTTCCATTCACGAGTACACCTTGACTAACATTCTGGACAAGGAATATTCTGATCAATAGTGCTTTGAGGTAACACTTCAATGATACCTGAATGAGCATGACCTGAGCTCCCACCTGCAAAACACAACCAATGGGTCAGATAAATGGAGATTGGTTCCAGATGCTCACTTTCAAAACAAGATTTTCAGGAGCAAGGGTTGTT
>Ga0153952_1000001_pt1 | contig 119764 bp, 161 predicted proteins | sample TSNJ036MetaG_FD_104746 | JGI IMG/M metagenome (GOLD analysis project Ga0153952, IMG submission 104746) | Attine ant fungus gardens microbial communities from New Jersey, USA - TSNJ036 MetaG | ecosystem: Host-associated > Fungi > Mycelium > Unclassified | place: USA: New Jersey, Wharton State... | reverse complement strand
CTTTTGATCCTTCTATATAATACCACTTGTGCATGTGTTGCACACAAATATGGTCCATTGGTCAAGCGGTTAAGACGCCGCCCTCTCACGGCGGAAACAGGGGTTCGATTCCCCTATGGACTATTTACGATTTTACGTATTTTCCACGGTTTTACGTGGTATACAAAGACGTTTTACACCGTTTTAAACCAGTATAAATTGTTTCATAATGGGATTTTAATGGGATGATATTCTTGATGCTGTAATGATTATGTAAAAAAGGTGCATTTTTTCGAGTTTATAAAAATTTTATAATTTCGAAAAAGAGTATCTTTTTTTTATGCATAAAATTCCCAACTTGGGCATATAATTGAGAAATAGTGGAAAAACACATGAAAGGGGATTGCCATGCCAAGAGGTCAAAGAAGAAGTAAGAAAGAAAAATTGGCAGACAAGCTTAATGAAGTTAGAGAATCCATTAAGCAATATGAGTCTGCAGTCATGACATTAAGAGAAAATGAATCAGAGATCATAGACGAACTTGAAAGAGAAGAATTAAATGAATTATTAGAAACTATGAGAAAAATGAATTTAACCACAGAAGATATTGTTAATTTGATTGAAGAAAAATATTCTGAAGATTCAGAACAAACAGCGTAAAAAATAGGGACAAGTTCGAATATGAAACTTGTCCCCTACTTCTAAAAACGTTATGTGCAAAAGTGGCTCTTTTTTAAAATGCATACTAATTATATAATCCAGGGCTGGTTTCCAACGGCATCATTAACCAGTATCCATTTGGATAGTCATTAACTTTCGAATTAACGAATTCATGAACCTCCATAAAAGAGCCACAGTTTTCGTCCTCAAACAATCTGACACCGAACGGATTTGTAATATCAATGCAGATTACTTTATAAGGGGTTTTGTCGTCGTGTTGCAAGGAGTGGTATAACTCTGGAAAAATATCTCCCATTTCTTTTTCACTTCCAGTTCTCATCATAAGTTCATCCTCCATTATGGTTTAAAAATATCCCAAATATCTACGTTTAGAGCTTTGGACAGTTTATAAGCAGTATCAATACTAGGGTTTGTTATTTCTCTGTTTTCAAGTTTTGAAATTAATGATCTGCTTACGCCAGATTTGATAGCCAACATTTCTTGTGACCAAGACCTTATCCAACGCAAATGCTGTAGATTATTTGTCATTACGCACACACCTCTTTTTCTTAGCATGTGCAATTTTCATGTGAATGAAACATATATTTCATCTACAGGTATAATATCATATTAATTTGGTATTATGAGAAACACTTTCTCGAAAATGGTATTGAAATTAAGGATGAAATTTGATACAATATATAATTAAAAGATATTAGCGAGAATTGGGGACGACTTTTTCTTAACTTTGAGGTGAGAATAATTGGTGAATGAAAAACTGCGTGTGGCAATCTATATTCGTGTGAGCACACTGGATCAGGCTAGGGAAGGATATTCCTTAGCAGCTCAAGAGAAAACGTTGCGAGACTACTGCAAGGCGTATCATTATGAAATATATGATCTGTATGCCGATGAAGGGTACTCTGGAAAGGATATCAAACACCGTGACGGAATGCTGCGCCTTTTAGCAGACGCACAGGAACGAAAATTTGATATTATTCTCGTCTGGAAGCTTACTCGGTTCTCACGCCGATTATCAGATCTTACGAAAATATGTGAAGATCTGGAAGCAAACGATATCTATCTTGTAAGTTACACAGAAGCATTTGACAGCAAGACGCCAGCTGGCCGGATGCTCCGTGGGGTATTAGGTACGGTTGCTCAATTCGAAAGAGAAGTGATTTCTGAAAATGTCTCTCTCGGCATGGCAGAGAGAGCACGACAAGGAAAACCCACATGCTCGTCCGTTCTGGGGTATGATAAATCTGACAAGGACACTTATATCATAAATGAACTCGAAGCTGAGTATGTAAGGTTCACATTTGATACTTACTTGCTCACCAGAAACCTTATAAAAACCGCCGAATTAGCGCGGGAGCGTGGGTATAAGGGGAAACGTGGCAAACCACCAACCCCTTATAGTGTGAATGTTATTTTAACAAGGCCGTTATATGTCGGTTATAATACTTTTAAGGGTTCAATTTACAAAGGGAATCATCCATCAATTATAAGTATTGATCAATATAACAGTGTACAGAGAATCCTTAAAAAACAGGGCAAGTATACAGGACGTGACCGCAAAACACAAATTTTATTACTGCCCTAATGTTAATTGTGTGTTCCCCCGCATTTGCGTGAATTATTTGTTATAATCAAAAAGAACACGGCTAGAAGTGGTTGTGTTCTTTTTGATTTATCTAAATTAACTCTTAGGCTTATATTCCGGGCTGTTCAAAAAGCCCTTGTACACCTCTGCGCGGGTCATGCCAGTACTAAGTAGATTGAGCCAGTGTTTTTTACCTTCCGCGTCCGGTTCTCTGTATAGCAGGTAGGTATATAGTTCTCTTACGTACCGCTCACGTCCCTCTTGACTATCAATAACAGCATTTGCCACACTCTCCCATGTAGCGCCTCCAGCAAGGTGAGCAGACCAACAGGCAAGACCTCCCGCATCCGGCAAGCGTCCTAACTGCGTTATGTATAATTCAGTAAGCTTGTCTGTCCACTCATTATGATCAGAGGCATCTGCGGGTACAGCACGTCGTACACAGATCAAGCCCCTGTTACCAATCGGGGTTGCTACCGCATCAGACTGCCGTGTACGACAATAATCCATTAGAGACTTGCGTGTAGGCCCGATACCAGACCCGTGCCCACTGATCTGCCCGTTGCCAACATACATTTCAACATGCCCTACATAACCGGTTGCCTTACGGCTGGCATCTCGTCCCCTAAAATACAGCACGTCACCGGGCAGTAATTTTGATTCGTCGGGGATACCATTTTTTATGCCAGCTTCGATTGTGGTCAGCTTACTGGACTGAATCTGTGCTTCTGTATTGCTGCCGATGCTGATACCAAGAATCTCTTTGTGTGCCCATTGTGTAAGGGAAGAGCAATCACTATATCCAGTGGCTACTTGATCGCGTTTATCTCCCTGTGTATAAGTATTTTTACCTTCTCTGCTAATCAGTTTTTTTACTATTGCTTGTCTTTTTTCTGTTGCTGTCATACTTTATTCCTCCTTTGTGCCCAATTCGGGCAGTCCTGCAAGAGAAGTCAGCAGGGATATTCCACCCGCTAAGATCGACGCGGACAATACCTGTACCCAGTTAACATCCGTTAAAAATACCGCCGTACCAAGTAACGCTACTGCTGTCTGTGCTACTGTCTTGATTGATCTGACCCCTGCTGCTTCCCACCATTTTAATGACTTTAAATTTTCCATTTTAATTCTCCTTTTCTTTTATTCAAAATAAAATAACCCCCTCAACATTAAGAGAGTTAAAATTATTGTTGGCTTGGTTTTTAGTAACTGAAAACTTTATTAACCTGCGGTGTCATTTTCAGATTGTTCTAACATGGATTCGTATTCTTCTTTTGTAACCTCTTCCCAATTATCAGGGGATGCTTCACTTCCCAAATATATAAGTTGTGAATGTGATTCCCCGTTGTATAAGTATATGTCTGGATTTGTTGATATCAATATTCTTTGTCCATTTCCCAATGTGTACATTTGTTTATACATTCATTTTTCTCCTATGCCAGTGTAATACCTTTTGCTGTGGCTTCAGCTATTATTTCTTCCGATAGTTTTGCCAAATTAGTAGGGCCTATCGTCAAAGTGGGTGAAGTTTTCCCCTTCATATCCGCATAATTGTGTATTATATTTTCCGATGATGTTATTGACAAATTGATACAGTTCGTCACGTCAAAGGGTAATGAAGTCGAGAATCCTGCCTGAACCGTTACGCTTGTGAGTGAATAACAATTTTGGAATATACTTGATCCAATGCTAGTTATTCCACTAGGTAATGAGATACTCGTAAGCGAAGAACAGCCAGAAAATACTATATTTCCAATACTAGTTAGCTTATCAGGTAACGTTATACTTATAAGTGAAGAACAATTTTGAAATGCACTAGATCCAATGCTAGTTATTCCATTAGGTAATAAGATATTCGCAAGTGAAGAACAACCGTAGAATGTACTAGCTCCAATGTTAGTTATTCCGCTAGGTAATGAGATATTCATAAGGGAAGAACAACCAGAGAATGCACTAGCATTAATACTAGTTATCCCATTGGGAAATACTATATTCGTAATTGAATAACAATTTTGGAATGCACTAGTTCCAATGCTCGTTATCCCATTGGGGAATACTATATTCGTAAGTGAATAACAATTTAGGAATGCAGTAGTCGCAATGCTAGTTATCCCATTAGGCAATACTATGTTTTTGATGGAATAGCAATTTTGGAATGCATTAGTTATTATAGTACCTGTGTTAAAAGTAGTACTTCCTGTTGTATGTATGGCTTGGATTAGTTTATTACTATATGCTGATGAGGATGAACCAGAGAATACTATGCTTGTCAAATTACAATCACCTAAATAAACATAAATACTGTCTATACCATCATACAAAAACGCTCTATGACTTATAGACACATTCTTATCGCTGCTTTTGCATACTATAACTGCACGGGTCATATATCCATCTGCACACGGTTTATCTTTAGTTCTATCCCATGTATGAGTGGTAACTGATGTAGTATCATAATACGCACCGTCCGATAAATAAAATTGATAGCCAGAAGGCAGTATAATCGTATGATTACTATCGGTTACAACAAACCCGTATCGTACATTTTCCAGAGGATCATCAAGCCACGGTACAATACCTGTATTTACATAGGATTCAATATCCCACCAGTCTGGATGCGATTGCCATTCAACTACTTCTTTACTTGTATCTTTAATAGTATACTTTTTGTATTCGCTTGTTGGTGTTCTATCGGGTATATTTGCGGATTCTTTTATACCATCAAGATCGTTTATTACTTGTGTGATATTTTCTGATAATGTCGCCATCAAATTTCACCCGCCAATCTTGCAGATAATGTTTCGTTAAGGGTTCCTATGGTATTTTGTAGTGCTGTTATAGATGCTTCATTTTTATCAATACGCCCTACATCTTTTGAATCAAATGATTCTCCTTTGGGGCCTTGTAACCCAGTTTCGCCCCGATCACCCTGTTCCCCTTGATCTCCTTTGTCACCTTTTAAAATACCCGCATCTATATCCTCTCGAATATCCTGAACAAGCTTCTCTGTATCTGACATGATAGTAAGTATTTGATCGTAAACATCGGGGGAGGGTTCGGAAGCAGAGTCCGCACCCTTTACTCCCTGCAAAATACTATCCCATACTTTGCCATATACGGTTGGCCGCACAAGTGCGCCTGTGGCATCCGTACCATACACGCCGACCTTTAATGCTTTTCCAGCGTTTTCATGCCCTAATACTTCCCAAGGAACGTCACAAATACCAGTATTACTTAGTTGCACTTCTTTGCATATTGCCCCCGCTTCAAAAACGGCTTTTCTGGATAACCCGTCCCATGTCGAATCAAATTCGAATAAAGCTTTATATATACCAATAGACCCTGATACTATCGCTTCTCTCTTCGTTACCTTTAGCGCTGATTCGTTAATCTCGATTTTTATCATAGGGCAACCTCCTTTTTACGAGAGCAGCAAAATAGCACCTACGATACTGCCGATAACGGCAGTCGAAAGTGCTGTAATAATTGCTGTTTTGATTTGCGATAACCGCGCTATAGGCTCTTTTTCTAAAGCTTCCAATCTACGCCCTTGTTCTTTTTGCTCTTCTATCATGTGTTGCATGCCAAGAGCTAATTCCTTCACAGAGATAACAAGATCGTGTATGACCCCCTGTTCTCTTTCTACCCGATCAAGCCGATGTTTAGCCGATCCGATTTCCTTGCTATGCTCTGCTAGTTTTACTGCAATTTCTTCGTTTGTCATAAATCCATCCTCATTTCTGTTTTTCTGCACAAAAATAAGACCATAATGGTCTTGCTCGAATTTTCATATCTCCCCCCCTTGTTCTGAAAAACGCTAAATTATGATTCCACCATAAACTCAATTGCGTCCCACTCCGAACTTGTAAATGACAGATCCTCAATTAATTCATATGGGATTGTATTGATTTCAATTTCAGATTTTTGTGAATGCAATTCTAGCATCCTCCCTTGGAATTCCTGCACAAACTCGGGTTTTACCATTCTTTGGGATTTTCCATCTTCGGATTCAACCAGTTTAGATTTATCATCTCCAGAATATTCGTTAAGGATTTCTTTTTCGCAATCAGTATAAACATTCATTAGATTGCTTAATGTGTTTTTATTTAACTTTAAATTCCAGAGTAGGTTGCAAGGAAACTTAATATCACTTTTCCCTAATTCTGAAATGCTTTTGGTGATGTGCATCAATTCAGCGTTTGTAATCTCTTTTCTCATATTTTACTCTCCTTGAAATTAAATTATTTTTTATATTTATTGAACTTTGATACTACGAATTCCATAAAGTCATTGGGGTCAATATTTTGGGATTTTAGGAAATTTTCGACGCTCCGTAAAATTTCTGTTTCTTTATGAAGTTTCTGGACAGTTGTAATAATAGGAGATATAAATTCCTCATATCGTAATCCATAGCCATATACTGTATTACCTTTCTCATCCAATACTTCATTCCCATCTTCATCACATTTTGCGAATTTAATAAATCCTGCGAAGTCCTTACTGTCAATCCCCATTGATTCCATCAAAACTTCGACATCCTGTGCGATCATACCATTATGTCTACGGTCAGATGTGCCGCTATTTAGTTTATATGAAACCGTGTTTAAACCCATTATGAATTTTTCCCAAAGATCTGTATCTAAGGCCTCGATGGAATTTTTTTCATTGCGGTCGGATGTGTTGATAGTAGCTGTCGTCGCGAACAATTGGCTCCAGCGGTAACTGCCTGTCCCAAGAGCAAGGTTGTTATTAGTTGCAGGGGAAAATGCCCACATACTGTTTCTGACCCCTAAAAATGCTTCATAAGCAGACTCTCCTGATGCGGCAAAGTATAGTGCCTGATTCGTATTTGTGCTGATATGCGCCGTGCCGCCAAATGATAGCCATACATTATAGGGCAGGTTGAGATTCCCTGTCATCGTGCCACCAGTAAGGGGGAGACAACCGTTTACTGTACATACGCCCGTGGAAAGATTAGCCGTTAATGGCCTGAATGAATTAAAACTTCCATATTGATTCCCCGAATTAGTAAGCATCAAAAAGAATGCAGTTCCGTCATTCCTCCAAAAGGCGCCATAGTTTCCATTCACAAGACGATATGAATTAGCGGTCTTTGACATAATTCCATCTGCACCAAATTCTGCCACTTTTGTTCCGTACTGAGCATCATTAAAGATTAGTCCGGAAGGATTTAATATCGCTTGATCAAAACCAATTGGACTCTTAAAGCATAACCTATCGGTGTGGAGTTCAGATAAAGTAACTCCACTTGTGTTTCTAAGGTATATTCCAAAGGAACCAAAAGAAGCCAAAGAAGTACCAGCAAAATCCACAAAATACAACCCAGAGGATTGGAGCTTTACCTTAAATCCCTCCACGTCATCCCACAAGCAGTTTTCCATAGGTGTAAAATGGTGATGGAAAGGGATGCAATTTAAGAGTATTATGTCATCGGCTTTATCATCAGTATCAATAAGGATTCTACCACCTTTTAAAGTAAAATTAGTAGCCGTGACTGCTCCAGTGATTGTGCCACCTATAATGCTTGAGGCATTTAGATTGATAACTGACACGTTAGCGGCATCTAGTGTCCCAGCTGTAATTTTGCTTGCATCTATACTATCTATTTTTGCGCTTGTTATAGCGGCATCCTTAATATTTGCAGTTGTGATCACGGCATCGTCAATTATGGTCTGTCCGGTAATGTGTACCTTTTCACCCGCGATAAGGACTCCCTCGGTACTGAGATTAATCTGACTAATTATGTCATTCTTCCCTACCCTGAGATCGATATCCCCTGCCAGTTGTGTGATCTGGGATTGAGTTGCCATGTCTTCCGGGGCGGGAGACCAGTCACTGGGCCTGCTGGCTCTTTCGAGCTTCGCACCACCAAAGGTCAGCGTCACCGTTGATGGAATATTATCGAGCCGAAATCCTAGCTTGCTAGCAGTCGAATCTATCCACGTCCACGGACTCACGGCTTCCGCATTAATCTGCCCTGTTATTACGCATCTACCTGACGTGGTTTCTTGTGTTATTTTGACTGTAGTATTAGGTGTGCCAGAAGGCCACCCAACCACTGTGATATTTTTTAGCCCATTTCGTGGATCGTAAGGGGTACCATAAAACTGCGGATAAAAAGAGCCACTGAACCCACTACCTTTTGCCTCCCAGTCTATGGCTATAGTGACCCAGTCCCCATCTTGCCAACCCATATCCATTAACCTTCCAGTTGATAACGCGTAGGGGTAAAATCCTTGATTTGCCGCATTGGTTCCAGTAACGCTTTGTTCGCCAGAAGTGTCTAGCAGATAATTCCTGCCACCAATGGACAGGCTGTCCAGATTTGTTTGCACTTGACTTACCGTGGTGATTATACCATTTGCCGTCTCTTGTACTTTATATATATTGGCATACAGAGAACTCCCAGATGTATCGGAGGCACTACCAATAATCGTTCCGATATCAGTGATTTCAGTTGTTATTCCATTGATATCTTTCTCAACAATTGTAACACGATCACGAATTCCCTTGCCGGTTGTGCCGTCATAATTGTCAATTATAGTAGTGATATCTGATTGCCATACTTTGTCAGTAATAGACTTTTCATTGGCGTCGACCTTCGAGGACACCCCAGATATTGTCTCCGTAACCGTTGTGATTTGGAACTGAATATCTTCAGGAGCGGGTTGCCAACTACTGGCTGTTGTAGCACACTCCACCATGAGATTTTCCCATGTAATTGAGCCGCCAGTAATGTAGTCGGTTCGGATAGATACATTGCAGAAGTCGTTAGTAAGGTGGTCGGCGGTTAACGAAAAAGAACGCTCTACGTGTATTGTTCCGCTTGTGCCAGACTCCGGTTTTATAAAATATCTTCCAGAATTCCAGTCACCGGTATTCGCTCCCCATTGTATCCAGCAGATGTTACGCGTGTCAGTCCACATTAACTCTGTGTAACTGACATCACAAGACATCGTGATTTTGTCTCCGTCCTTCCATGATTTGTCTATTAAAACCTTATACACATCAGTACAGTAATTTGTCGATCCACTAAAACCAGTTAGCGTTTTAGGAGTACCAGTCCCTAACGCATAGTTGCGTCCACCGATTACAATATTGTCTATATCAACAAGAACAACAACAATTTTGCTGTCAAGCGCCATAGTGGTTCCACCAGCAGCATACATGGTACACTTGACGGTGGTTACGTTGGAACTCGACGGGGTATATAAGACAGACGTTACATTTGAAGAAGAGGTTGACCTTGTCGTCCACGTAACACCACCATCGGTAGACTCCTGAACTATAAATCTTCCGGCATAAGAGGTTTTGGACTCACTGATTCCATCTCTATAGTATGAACTAAATGTTACCGTGGATGGAGACAATACACTGTCTGCTCCTTTTTTGATTACTAAAGTTTCAGCATCTAAAAAATATGTCCGAGCAGTTGCCCCCGTTGAACTGGCAGAATAGCTAATGGTTTTAGCAATTGTAGAAGAAACGCCTCCAATAGTGATGGTTAAATTAATAGTTCCAGAATCTAAAATCACCGCCGATGTAGATGTTGCAAAAGTCACAATACCAGCAGTAGATTGTGCAAGAGTTAATCCCGCAGGATTAGATGGGAGAGTAACCTTAAATTCCCCTGTTGTTGGCGTTCCAGTTGTTGCGGTAAGTTTAGAAATACCGTTATATACGGAAACCACGCAATTGTACGTAGTTGCGCTTAAAGGTTTTAAATCGGATGTTGTACCAATAGATTGAGAATCATTTGATAAAACGATTGTATATGCATCTAGACCATCATTCCCTTTTATTAAGCTGAATGTATAGTCAGAAGGATTCGTGCTTTCTATCTGATCGACTTTGTTGTATGCAACGCCCATATACTTCTGATCATTATAATCATTAGACAGGTTAGTCCCCCGATCGTCGTCCGCATACACAATCCAAGTAAAAAGAGAACCAGCTGATATGCCGGGTTCTCCGTCAGAAATGCGAACTATATTTATTTCCTGTTCATAAATCACTTAAAATCTCGACCTCCTCTCATAGTTTGTTTCTTCGTCAGTAGCATATGTTAAACATCCACCTGACATTTTATCCGACTTTTGGAAATGAATCCTGATAGCGGAATAGTAACGGATTGTGTCGTTCCGATAGTATCCCAAGTTGTATTATCATCGGATAGTTGCAAAAATTTATATGAATTTGGCGTTATCTCTTGTGTCCCCTTATAGACCTTACAAGTGATCACAGTTGAATTAACCCCCGAATCGGTTTTGAATAACTGCCCTTCGCTAGACGATAGCGTAATAGTAATTCCCGAAGATGCAGATATTTTATAAATGGTATATATATCATAAACTGCTCCATCTTTATTTTGGCACTTAACCATAATCGATTTTTTGCCATCTAAACACGAACTTGGAATCGTAAAGGATAATTTATCAGAAGAAACAAAAGTGGTGTTTTTTACTCCGTCAATATACCACGAGTCAACGCTTGCGGTGTTCAAACATTTTGCTGTAATGGTTATGGCAGAGGGGGTAATTATCCCATCTTGTTCAATAAACACCTGATTATCTGCATAAAGTTCAATAATGTCTGCCATCGAAGCTATTTCTTTTATTTTGGTTTCCGTGGAGGTTTTAAACTCATCATATTGTACTCCCCATAAGCCATCTTCGCCATTGTAAACTTGCGTGATATCAACACCCCCAAATTTATTCGCCTCTATTGTCGGGAACCCTAATTTATTTTTCTCTATTGTTCCAGACTCGATCATATCATTTATGATTAAACCATCAGGAATAGCATTTTTGGTGATGCCGTTCTCGTCAAATAGGGTAGTAGTACCATCTTCTCCACGAATAATGAAATTAAAATTCCCCGACGCATCTTGTCCAATTTGGACACGAACTACCCCTTTACTGTCAAAAAACTGTTGCGTCCCATTCATAAAAGATATAGCAGGATCTCCGGTTTTTGTTGAAATAATATTTATAGTCTGACCACTCATAGTATGAGCATTTAAATCAGCTACGCTAATTCTTGATGCAATAAGGTTTTTAATAAAAGCATCAGTCATTTTTGTATTATCTACTGTTAAATTAATAAACTGGGCATTCCCTGCACCGATAGTGCCGGATAGCAACGTCTCTATATTGCCAATGGTTGCATTTAATTCTTTAAAAACTCCCTTATCAGACACCAATAATGATGATTCAAGGTATTTAATGAATGCATTGTCTGCTTCTAACACGTCTATTTTGGCTAATTTGGCCTTTAATTCATCAAGAGATATATTACCATCAATTAGTCCTGAAAGTGAATCTAAGAGCCTCTGAGTGTCTTGTACGCTTAACCCGTTTGGGAAGATAGAATTACCGCCACCGAGATAACCTTGGATGACCGAAAGTGCTACGGATGCTGATATGGATTGAATTGTTGATGTGTTGTTTTGAGTAATTGAATTTTTACTAACTGATCCAGATTTATTTTCGAAGAAAAATCTATAGTCATCTGCTTTTCCATATGCAGTACATGCTAAGTTAGAAAATGATAGTGAGAGAGAGGTGTTGTCCATGTTGACCAGTTCAACAGTAAATGATATAATCCTTTGTTTTATAATATTGCTGTAGTTGCTATCTCCGAGATCAAGGTATATAAAATCACCTATTTCCAGTGTATCGGCTTGTCTCTTAAATGATTCAATTCTAAATAGGTTTTCGGCTTCAGTAGTGACCGTGAATTGTGGGCGGGATCTATATTCCAATTCTTTTTTCGCAGATTCATACAAATCCCAAGAATAATCAATTACGTCATCAATAATCCCTACATCCTGAACTTCAATGGAACTATCTGTAAAATCAGTGTCTATATAGAGTGAACGAATATCTTCCAGTTCCTTTTGTGAAAACCCAAATTGGACATTTTCAATAGAGACGGAAGCTCTGATTTTGGACAAATCATCTTCAATTCGTTTTAAATTTTCTGTGAGGGTATTCTTTTTATCATACAGAGCAGTAAGTTTTAGTTTTATTTTGGCTACATATTCAACGTATTCTAAATATTGATTATATTGCAGATTATGAGCGGCTTCGGATGTAGAGGTAGAGCCTTCAGGTGTCCATGGAACGTTATGCCCAGTGTGTTCGTATACTTTAATAACATCTTCATAGGCCACCTTCTTTGATTCTAATTCTATAATCCCATATAATTCCCAATTGGTCTTATAATCAACGGCAACCGCAACGTCCCCCGTATTTTTAGCACGGATATTCGCCTCAATATCTGGAATGATAATATCCTTAATACACAAATATGTTTGGTACTTATTTGCCCCTTCAACATTCTGTCCTGTTTTTTCCAAATAACTAAGTATTGCTTTGAAATTTTCGAGTTCTGTATTCAATTCCTCTACGGAATATCTCCCCCATGCAATTTTTACCTCATCAATTGGAACCCTATTATCAATTTCTGAAATCTCACTGCTGATTAAACTATAGTCTTTATATAAGTTTGCGTATTCTTCCCGTTTACTTTCTCTGACGCTAACAAACTGATTATATTTATCAACTACTTCTTTTTTAAAATATGGTTCCTTCATAAAATACGAAAGATTGTCTATATAATCAGACCCGAAATTAACGTACATTATGCTTGTTTGTTCGTTTCCACCAGCAACCCTAAAACGGGTATATGAGGGGTCACTATATGCACTAATCGTCATGCTATTCAACAGATTTCTGTATGATGCTTGGATGTTAAGGGTCTTGCCTATATTATAAAACGGGCGAACGTTAATAATGAAATTCTCCCGATCAAATTCAAAAATACAATCAAATGCTTTGGAAATATCCTGAGTTAGTGTTGCATACAAATTTTGACTTTCTATTGAAATTACCCGTCCCCTAAGACTCCGTAATTCAATATCTACCTCACCAAATTTCCACTTTCTGAGATAATATTTTTCTAAGAGATTCAAAATCCCATACCCGAAATAATTATCAGACTCAGGATCGTCAGACGCATTTTGGATATAAAGTTGGATGTTTCTCATTGGAACACCCATCGGGTTTAGATTCTCGTCAAAAAATTCATATGATAGTTCATCTCCCGTGTTAACATAGAAATTGACAACATCAACGTCTTGCAGTTGAATTTCATACCCCTGAGCCTTGAATGTCTTATATGTATGACCATGCTTGTCCATTGTTTCTTTCGGAGCTTCTGTTATTCTAAACCATCCAATATCAGGAACATACAGTTCCATATATTGCAGAATAGCATCATATTTACTAGATAAAACTCCATCTATATACTTATCAACAGAAACGTCCAGTTCCCATATATCGTTGAATTTTGGAGTGAATTTAGCAGATGTGATTCCATCTAAGGGGCCAAGCATACCATTGTTAGGTTTGGAAATATATATCTCTTTTGCCCGTGCTTGTTCTTTCTTGAAAATAAACATTATACGCCCACCATCCTTATATAATTACATTTAAAATAACCAGTACAGTCTCCCGTTACCGTTATATTATTGATGCCATGTTTCAACCGTATCCAAGTAAGATTAAAATCGTCAGAAAAATTAAAATCATCAATTAAATCGACAATAGTTAGATTCTTATTATTGATAGTTAACGCGTTCCCGTTTAGTACTGATAATTCCATAACCTCTCCGGGATAAGCATCATTTTCTATTTTAATGACGCCAGTCGCTTTGGGGGTTATTACTATAACGGGATAATAGTCACGCTCGTTATCATCGGATGTGTTATTTATTAAAATTGTATCTCCCCCATCAAATTTATAGATCCTATCCTTAGTGGTTCCATACGGAGCATTGCACTCAAACTCAAAACAAAGGGCGTTAATGTCGCCGGTAAATACCTTTTCCTTTGAAACGGTAAATTTAGCAAAGAATTCAATATCATCATATAATCCGGTTCCATCGTCGATTTCCAGTAAACGATACCCCATTGGACTGATGAGCCATGAGCGGATTTTTCTTGCTTCTTCTCCGCTAAATGAAGCGCCATCGCATTTTACTATTTCAACGCTTGATGTGAGCGGAGTGGAATATTTATCAGCGTAGTAGTTCGGGATATCCCTCCACGGATTTAACTCACCCTTTAGTGCTTCCTTTTGTTGGGTAAATCTATCTTCAATGGAACTAAATTTGCATAGAACGATATTCCCAAACGAAGCGGAAGATATACCATTATAGGTAAAGCTTCCAAATATAGCCATTTTACCACCACCTTTACATTTAGGAGAGCGGATTTTCACCGCCCTCCAATTGGTTATTTATAACTTACCGAGATTTCTTGCTTGCCCCTTGATCCTATCTATAGTATGATCCGCAGCCATTTCTAAAAATCTTTTAAGTTCTGGCAAATCATCTTTATTCCTATACTCAACACTTCCTATCAGTTTATCTATCTGCACACTTAAAGCAGGTTGAGAATTCAAGTCTGAATAATTTGGCAGAGCATTAGATAAATTCTTCAGAATAAAAGAAGAGGGATCTTTCGACATATCCCATAGCTGCATCGTTTGAGGGTTTGTAAATACAGTGTCTCCCTTATTTAGCGGAGTGACAAGTCCCCCACTACCAATTATAGCTTCCAATCCTTCTTCTTGGGTTTTATAAACACCGGTTTTTGGAACTCGAATCGTTCCTTTCGCATAACCCTTTAGCTTCTTGAACTCATCCGAATATAGTAACGCATCAACAACATAAGAACGAGGTTTGCCACTATTCAGTGCAGATAAGTATGTTGACAACCCGCCAGAATCAGGGGATCTGTTTAGGATCTTGCTGTATAAAGCAGTTATATAATCTTGATTGGACTTACCGGAATATTTATTCTGGAATTCCGCAGAATTGTAGAATGACCTTTCAACTTCCTTTTTAGACATTCCTTTCTGCATAGCTTGTAGCCAAGTATTCAGTCCCGCAGAATCAGGACTACGACCTAGAACATCCTTATATAGTCCCGTCACAAATTCGCTCGACCTCTTCCAGAACTCATCGGACATACGCATTGCTGATTCAATCTCAGATAAAGAAGCGCCGCTGTTCAGGGCATTCGTCCAATGTTGTAACCCTACAGCATCAGCATCGCGCCCAAGAACGCTTTTATAAAGACTTTTGATTTTGTATTCACTTGAATTCAAAATATCCGACTTTACTTGATCCAGCGTCGTCCCTGAATCCATCATACTTAGAAAATGTTCCAGTCCAGTCTTGTCGGCGTCTCTCCCCAGAAGAGAAGAGTATAGCTGCCGAATGCTTGACTCATTAGAGGATGTCGTGCTAACCGGAGCGGTATCTATTCCAGATGATACACCGGAAATCTTATTTACCGCATCATAATAATTTTGAGCGGCTGCTGTGCCAGATTTCCATGGATTAGTAATACTGTCCGTCAGAGCCACGTTGTAATTATCTGATAGATCCTGCAAATAACCGAATATTTCATCATAGCTGGATTTTGTCGTGATGAGCATATTAGCAATTTCTTTATCTCTCAAATCAAGATTATAGTCTAACTCATCTTTTATCTTTTCTTGATATTCTTCAAATAATTCAAGTGCGTCATCATAAGTTTGCTCTAAAGTTTCAATTTCCCTGTCTTTACGAATTTCCTGCAATTCCTCATTCAGAGTACTCAATTGAGAATTTAATTTCTTTCTCTTTTGAATTGCCTCTGCGGAGTTATCGCCCTCTAATCCTGCAAGTTGAGCTTGGATTGCATTGATTTGTTTTTGCTTATCATTTACCTTTTTAGCATACTCATCATTTTTCTTGTCTTGAGACAGGGCCTCTTTTTTAGCTGCGATGAGTTTGTTGAATGCTTCAGTTTCTTTGTCAATTCCATCTTTTATTAAACTGATTATTGCATCTTTGCTTTCTTTGGTAGCAATGGCAGCTTCACGTTGCAGTTTTTGATATTTCAGTAATTCTTCATCGTATTCCTTCTGGGTGATTGTTCCATTCTTGAGTTCTTTGGCAAGAGTGTTAATGGCTTCTTTATACTGCGCTGCCATCTTTTTGTTGTTCACAAGCTGTTGACTTAGCAAGCCTAATTTGGTCTTCCCGATGGATGAAATGTTGGTTTCATCAAACAGTCCACTATTGCCCAAAAGAGTCATCATATCGTCCAGAGCATCGTTTGCATTATCAAGACCGTCCAAGCCAGATAAGAACGGTTCCCACCGAACTTCGCGGATCGAATTCTTATATTGCTCTAATGCTATTTGCGATTGGTAGATTTCCTCTTTGATATCAGTAAGAACCGTTTTCCACTTGATGAAGTCATCTATATCAAGAGCACCGGCTGCTACAAGGGAGTTATATTCAGCGTTTAGCGTTGCGAACTGTGCATTTAGATATCTTAGGGTATTGGCTTCCTCTCCAATAAGAACCGTATAATCATTTTCAACAACACGTTTCCCTGACTCCTCAATTAACTTAATGTATGATTCCTGTACTGAAATCAAGCTTTTGCTGAGACCAATTAGTTGTTCAAAATCATCCACAATGTTGCTTAGTTTTTGATTATTTAGATCTCTGATCTGAACTTTTAATTCAGCAATAGTTTCTTTCACACCTTGCGCTTTGTCATACCACTGCTTATAATCAGAAATTTTTTCTTTTAGATTATCATCAGTAATGGTACTAATATCAATTGCGCCGTTTTGGATCTTTTGGACGTAATCAGAAGACAGTCCGAGAGAGTTGGCTTGTTGCATATATCTATCATACATTTGCTGTTCAAGTTGAACAAAATTATGTATGTCAGAGACCATTTGATTGATAACAGGGTTTTGATCGGTGTATCTCTGGTAGACATCATTCGCAAGTCTTTGAAGTGCATTCGCCCCGTATTGAAAAGCGTCAATAAAACGTTCAATCCAGTCTTCCAAACTCTTAGACGCGTCTGAATCGTCGGATGAATTAGTTTTACTACTGGATTTACTGCTGGACTTACTACTAGATTTGCTACTTGTCCCGCCAGTTACATTGATTCCAGAACCACCGGAAACATAAGCAGAACCTTCAGCGTAAGCCCTTCCACGTCCGGTAACGTAACCCTTCGACAAAAGTTCACGAGTCTGAAGGTGATTAAATACTATATCGCCCTTCTTAAGACCGACCATTTCTGCGCCATTGTCTCCAACAGTAAAGAATCTGCCGTCTCTGACTACCATCTCTTGCCCAAGTTCACCCGTCAGAGAAATTTCGTCACGACCAATTCCCCAATTGCCAGATGAGTAAGCTTTTCCTAAATATCCATTTCCAAAACTTGCGGATTTAATCTTCGGAACAGTTCCTCTAGCATGTGCCGTCCCATTGACACTCGCAGGATCGGAAGTTGTTGTCGTTACCTTAAAACTAGCCCCTAGCGAAATCTTGTTACGAAGAGCGGTTACATAATTATTGACCGCCTCCAGCCTAGTCATTGCCGTAGTCGTGGTGACGTTTAAATCCTTTGTTGATTCAATCTTTGACTTGATTTTATCAACCGTTTGCCCCACCCCATAAAGTACAGATTCTTGTTGGTCATATTTTATTTGATTTATCGCTTCAAGTTTCTGGGTAAATTCATCGACTTTCCCTTGGGCTTCGTCGGTAGTAATATTAATTGCAGCAGCGTATTGAGGATCTTCGGATGCTCTCTTGAACTTAGCCAGTTCAGATGTTAAAGTTTCTTCCGCAATGGTAATATTCATTTCGGTTGGCTCTGTAAGCTGGCTTTCTAAATGTTCTATTTGTGCATATAATTCATCTGCTTCTGCTTGTAGCTTTATTTTTACTTCTTCATCTTCTGATTGGTTTATCTGAACGAGTAAAGCTTCATAATCCTGATATAATTTCTCTAGATTCGCCTTGTCCTGTTCATAGTTAATAATACCATCAGCGGCAGTAAGGGCTACTTCCTTCTTTTTTTGTTTAATTTCTTCAAGTCGGTCAATGACTTCTTTGGTCTTGGCACTATTACTTTCACCGTCAAAGCCCCAATCACCACTTTTAATCATTTCTGCCTTGGTTTTTAGTAACTGAACTTCCAAGGATTCAAGTGCGTTATAAGAATCTTCAGAGCCCCTAAACAGTTCATCAAACCAATCAAAATTCTGCCCGTATCCATAGGTTTCCAATTCACCAAATATGGCAAGCGCAACTTCTTTGGTTATATTTAACTGTTCGCAGAAATCATCTAGTACCTTCCCATCAGTCACTAAGAAGTCACTAAGAGAACCAGTGAACAGTCCCTTGGAAAGTGCGTCGTTTATAAAATTAACAACACCGTCATTGTCATCAGTGAAATATTTTTTGATTGTTTTGTCATAGTACTTTTTAATCCCAGAAATGCCCTTATCAATTTCAGCTTCGGGAACGAGTAAGTCAACGGCGCTTTCAAACTCTACCGTTCCTACCTTTCCTGTTTCAAAACCTTCTTTTAAAGATCCTCTGGCGTCATTAGACGTATTGTAATTATCACCATAATCAGCCGCATTCTTTGATTCTTTGTACTTATCAAATGCGTTTGAAGCGGTCAATAATTGTTGCTCTAGAAGTCTGTATTGATTGATTTCTGCTTCTAGGCTACTTAACTGAGCTAGTGTGGTTTTGATTGAACGGTCTTTGCTGGCGTCATATTTCGAATAGTCGCGAGTGAGAGCATATAACTCCTTAGACAAATTATGATAATCAAGATACTTATTATTTTTAGCTTCTTTAATCTGCGTTTTAAGGGTTTTCTCACGCTCTTTTGTAAGGTCTTTGAGCGCTTTGCGATTTAGAGTATATCTGTCCCCCTCATACGTCAGGCAGGACTCATATTCTTTCGAATATTCAATAAGCTTCTGATAATCTTCAGCGGCAATAGAAGTACCTTCACTAAGGATCTTGTTGACAAGTTCTTGCTCTTCGCCAACTGCCGCTATTTGTTCAGCTGCATCAGAAACGGATATGAATATTTTCTGATTTTGGATCTTCTCAATTTCTGCGTCGAGTTCTTCCATAGACAATGTAGATATATCCCTGTCTTTAGAAATGCCATATAGAATTTCTATCTGCATGTCAGATTTGGAGTCAAGCCATTTATTTTTAGCAAGAGAAGAGTTTTCAAGATCAAGAGTGGTAGTGAGCTGACTTCTTAACTCATTGAAATCAATTTCATCAGGCGCAAGGAGGGATTTTAGATATTTGCTCAGTTCTTCTTTATTTATCCCTGCTTCATCAAGAACAGTAGAGATGTCCTTATTTATTGTGAAGAAGTCGCCTAATATATCATCAAGACTGATTCCTGCCCCATATGCATATTGCATATCAGAAAGGGCGTCGCTCCATTTTTTTTGATCAAAAATCTTGTCAATAATATCTGTTTTGTTGCTGGCTTCATCTACTGCGCTGTTAGTAGCGCCTAGGATCTGATCCATGAGAGAGTTGTACTGCTCGACAATCTGAGTAGCTTCATCGCTCATAGAAATATCATTCAGATATGCTTCCAATGTAGTGCTTAACTCTTCACCAAGTTCCCCCATAACAGAAGCTACTTCAGCATTCCATTCATCAATTTTGGATAAATGTGCGTTGATTTGTTTATCCAAGTCATTAAAATCATCTTGGAAAGTCTCAGATTCTTTATCTAACGCATTTTGCTGTTTTTGCAGATCATTAATAATTTGCTCGTAGGTCTTTATTGCATTTAAATTTGACTGAACGTAGTCTAGGCGATTTAGTCCATATCTACCATAGGTGTCGTCATACTTGTCACCAGTCGTACCGTCTGCTCGATAATACTGTCCTTCATAAGCAACAGCTTTCTCAGAAGTTTTACCAGCTGCATTTACCGCGTCACTAATAGCCTGTTTTTGGCTAAAGCCCGACAGTGCTTCCTTTAGCGAAATTTGCTTTTCAAGGTATTCGTTCTGTACCTTTAATTTTTCTAGTTCCGCTTCTTCAACGAGAGAAAGGTTTTCTCTAGCATTTAGTTCATTAATTCTGTCACGAGCAGTCTCCAATTCATCGTTCATCTGCTGAATTTCTGTTTTTATCTTCTCATATGCTTCGGCAGATTCGGCGGCTTTTTCCTGCGCCTCTGACAGTGATTCGGTTAATAGATCTACTGCGACAAATGCAATTCCGACTGCTGCTGCAAAGGCTAATATTGGATGTGCAATAACGGCAGCCTTCAATGCTCCGAGTGCTTTTGTCAATAATCCTTGAGCTGCGGCATTGGTAGTTGTTGCGGTCGCCATAGTTGCATTGGACATCGCAGCATGAACTTGTGCGGGGCTTAATCCTTGTAATGATAAAACTTGATTTTGAATAGCGCTATCAAGTCCAGCGGAAGTCATCATTGAAACTTGCTGTGCCGCGCTAAATCCATGCATCGCCATTGTGATTGCTTGAACATTTTGCCCTAAATTTGAAATAAGACTAGTAGTACTTGCTATATCTCCGACAGATTTTATCGACAAGTATTGGAATATTCTTTTATTTATGTTACAATTGTCTTATTACAAAATGGAGGAAAAATCAATGATCACTTATGGCTTCATCAAGTGCGTTAAATGTAGTTCATTTATAAATTTCGGAACAGATCTTTGTCCTCAATGCGGGGAGGATCATAGTAGTAGGTGGAAGAACTTATTGTCCGAATCCTATATTTGCCCACAATGTGGAAATGAGGAATACAGCATGATGGAAGATTTGTATAGGTGTATAGCACGATTTTGTGAAAGATGTCATAGAGGAGAACAGGCGAAATTCACACACGATGGTGTTAGATGGGAATACTTGAGCCCACCCCTTGCTTCACCCCTTCCTGAAACACAAACCCCTACCTCCCCGGCATTCACCCAACCAATCGACCCAACCCCAAAATGCCCTACCTGTGGAAGCAATGTCGTTCAAAAGATTGGCGCAATGGAACGCGGAGCTTCAATAGCAGGATTGGGGATTTTTAGTAGGAAAATTAATAAGAGTTTTAAGTGCAAGAGTTGTGGTCATACGTGGTAATTGACGGAAGATGCAACTTGCATCCTCCGTAAAAATCTGCTGATTTTTTGTTCTAATTAAAAAGAGACCATTTCGGTCTCTTTTAACTTTAATGCTCCACCTTTGGGATATAGGCAGCGGGACACCTTATTTAATATTGTGCTTTAAAAATATTATGCGGTTCTCTAGTTTATACCATCCCTCATACTTTTGGGACTAAATTTTTATTGGTTCTTTACCTTCTTCATGGTAAAATTTTGTGCTAGTGACTCCCTCTTCGACGGAAATGTCTCCGGTGTTTTTATAAAAATTTACTAATTTCGCCAATATGGATGACTCTTGCAAGCTATATCTCAGCTTGGCAAAGTCTGCGGTAAAAGAAATATAGTCTTTAATAGTGCTTCCGCATTCCTTGGCGTTGGCAGGGGCTTCTTTTAAAAACTGGGCGTATTGGGTACTAGTATTATCAGTCACCTTATATAATTCTGCTAAAGCCGCATAAATATCGTGGATATCAGAACATAAATCTGTTAGAATTGTATCAACGGCATGAGTATCATCTGTCATAGTTGCGTTATCTTCCATATAACCTATTACTATCGCCAAGACCTCTTCAATATTGGATATTGTCATTTTTTTCTGACATGCATAATCAAGTATGATTTCTGAAAGTTCTTCTATGAATTCCCCCAGTATCACTTTTTTGCACCCCAACTTTTGTTTATTTTCCATTATCTCTTTCTCCTTTTTTTTATGAATTTAATTGATACTACTATTGACTTGCCCCTGTTACAAAAAAAGACATACATAAGATTTAAGTAACAGCAAAACCCCTTCTTTTAACGAGAGGGGACTTGTTATTCTTTTTCGTTATCTTATTAATTCACTAATTTCCAACTGCTGCTCACACACCATACATTCCAATTCCCAAATCCTCAAAGCAAGACTTTCTAGGGTTTCCTTTTCCTCTTCCAGATCCCCCTTTAAACTATAACTTCCATCTTCCTTTCTAACTGGTTTAAAAACAATTTCGTTTCCTTCCTCGTCATGGAATACTACATTGTTGAATACTACTTTTAATTCAGCCATTATCTCTCTTTCTCCTTCTTATGATTTTTCATGATTTTAGTAATACTACTATTGACTTTCTATTCCCATAGTGCTAAAATATAGGAAATAAAAAATACAATCACTCAAAAAACAACCATCCTAAACTTTGCCGTTTGAGGTGGTTGTTCCCGTTATGAACTATATTATTGATTCATTTGAACTGTTTCACTTAGAACATACATTAAAAGCATATCACTCTAAGGCGGTGATACACTCTGAGGAATGGTGCTCGTTGAACTTTCCCCACGATTCATACTTTTACCCCGGCATAGCTTGCGCTACTTTTACTACCGGATTATATAGTATTACTAAACGCTGTAGGGTTGGCTGCTGATCGTACCGTTGTTAGTGGCTCTTTAAGGGACGCGATAGAATCACGCTTTTATTTCACCCTTTGCCATCCAATCAATTTTTTCTGCTTTCGCCGCATTCACGCCCGATATTTAAATCCACGTTGTAGCTTGATTGGCATTCTGGTATCCCAGCAATTAATCCTCTTTATTTTTTATAGAGCCGCAATGCCACAAAGTTGTTTATGCTGCCGTTATAGCATATTCTTCTTTATGGTAGGCTCGCTTACTGTCGGAAATAAGCAAGACCTGTTTTGGTCTACCTAAGCTCTTGACTAGCATCGCAATACCGGCACCTGCGCCAATGGTTCCGAATACTCCTAATGCTTCTATTATTTTTGATAAGACGTCTAAAAATGCAGAACCGGCATCAATAGCTCCTTTGAGGAAATCAGAGTTAAAAATACCAGTTGAAAGTGTTTCAAAATTTGCTTTTAACTGAGCAAGTTTACCGTCCATGCTTTCAAGGAACTTTTCGTTTTCCTTCATTGCACTTCCGGCAGAATTTTGTGAGGTAAGAAGAGTTTCCTTAGCAACGTCCCAATTTTCCATGAGCGATGAGAAAACGTTGCCCTGGCGTTTTCCAGCGACTAATTCTGTAATCGTTGCTTTTTGAATGTCTTTTAGCTCGCCCCACTTTTCAGCAATACCATCAAAGATATCAAAACTTTCTTTGAACGTGTCATCGTCGAGCATAATGTCAACGCCAGCAAGTGCTTCTAGTTCTTTTCTTAATGATGCAACTGATGTTGCCATGCCTTCTGTATCTAGTCCGGCATCTTCTAATTCTGTTTTTGCCAATCTATGACTTTCATCATGAATTAGTAAATGATTACTGACTATGTTAATACATAGCGGTCGGTCATTTCTGGCCGACTCTCGCATTTTAATAATTTGGGGTTATATTGCGAGATTGGACTGTATATCACTCTCGTTTTTCAACAGGGAGGACAACTTCAGCATATATGTTACCACATATGCCCCGCAGTCTCTTGGGATTTTACAATGCTTTTTAAAATATAATTTCTGTTTCTATTATTTTTTCAATTAAATCAAATTCTGTATATGGAATTCTAATTAATCTTATATTGTTATTAGCACAATAATCGTCTTTCATTTTATCACGCATTTTTATTTGCTCATATTTTTGAATAGCCCACTCTTGCCCCTTATTGGCAAAATCAACAGGGAAAAAATGTTGTTCCCCATCATATTCTATTAGGATATTATGATCCGGCAAATAAAAATCAAACTTCAATTTTCCAATATAAGAACAATCTTTAAAGGTATGCTGAGATAAAAAGGGGATATTATAATTATTCAAAATTTTTAAAATACATCTTTCGCCCTTACTCATTGAACACGCAGGGCAACCTTGCCCACTTTTTAAACTTCTTCCAATTGGATGCCAAACGTGTTGACATATCAAACATTTACATTCAACATGCTTTTCAGATCCCCCATATTCACCAGTTATTTGAATGTCGGGGCTAATATGTTTCATTTCCTCCCGAAAATCTTCGGTTGTTTTATTTCGTCCGGCACAAAAAGAGCACCCAACGGAACAAGTTTTAAGATGGCACCATATAATATGCTGAATCCCTTTTTTAGGATGATTGTTACAAATAAATGTAACACATGTTTCTTGATTTTTATTATATCTATCAACATAAGTTAAATTTAATTCAATACATCTATTAATTATTATTGATGTATCTATTCTTTGGGATTCACCTTGTTTTTTATATGAACAGTATTTGCACGAACCAGTACGCTGAAGTAAATCGTCTAAGGAAATATATTGAGACCCCTCATTTGAATGAAGTGAACAAATAAATTCTAATTTTGTTTTGCAATTAATATACTTTTTGCTTAATAATAGAAGATTAGAGTTTACTTTATTGAGATAAGTATTAATGTTTTCTAGTACAAATGGATTTTGTCTGAATTTATGCGGAAGCTTTTTTTTAGTTTCTACAAGGTATAATTGCGCTTTGTATTTGAAGCCATCTTCATCAATAATTATTATATTTTTGCTGTTTATGTATTCTAAAACAAAAACATTATATTCATTAAAAATAGTTTGTATATATTCAATTGTATGTTTTATATTATCATTTCCTTTCAAAAAAGCATTGTAATCTTTCCTACGTCTTGAGTTACCCCTAACTCTTTAACATATATAGTTGTCGTGCCGTGTTTAAGCGCACACGGTATATGTATTTCTACATACTGGGCACAATTTTGACTTACCCCTTAAGCGCATTGCCATGGTTTTTACTGCAGTTCCGGTAACGGATGCGTCTTGTACGACTGTATTTGCAGCTGTAATAATTGCTATAGATTGATCTAAATCATTTCCTGCTGCCATTAACGAAGCGGCAGATCGTTGTAGGGCCTCTCCTATTTGTTCTGAAGAAATTGCGTAGTTATTTCCAACTTCATTAAACTTATCGACAATTGCCATTGGATCATTTTTATATTCGCGCCAAGCAGCGGATGTACTAATGATGCTCTTGGTTCCCTCTTCAACAGAAATGTCCCCGACGTTTTTATAAATATTTGCAGATTTCGCCAATACAGACGCTTCTTGCAGGCTGTACCCCAACCTAGCAAAATCAGCGGTGGAAGCGATCATATCTTTAATAGTACTTCCGTACTCTTTTGCATTCGCTGAAGCTTCTTTAAAAAATTGAGCGTATTGGGTACTAGTGTTATCCGTTACCTTATATAAATCTGTTAATGCCGTATCAATGGCATGAACATCAGATACCATTTGCTTAATGCCACGAATACTCTGCATGACAACAGTAGCGACGCTAAACCAACTTGAAAATTTTGAGAACATGTTCTTCATTTCGCTGGAAAAACTTCTACCAGTCATGTTCAGTGCTTCCGCTTGGTCTTTAACTATCGCAAACTGATTCTTTAGATTATCAAACTGTGTTCTATCGGCAGTTTTTAATTGCGTAATGATATTTTTTATCTGGTCTCCGAATCGAGCACTGGCGGCAGAATTTTTATTTAGCCACGCCTCCATACTAGAGATGGCTCTCATTCTCTCTAGCCCATTAACAAAAGTGGACTGCTCTCTTATGGCCGCAGTCAAAGTGTTTCTGGCATTTTTTAAAGATGTATTATATGAATTCCATGCAGTCGCAGCCTGTTCAGGGTTTCCTTTAACTGTATCCCAATTAAAGCCTCGAAATCCATCAAGCGTTCTTAGTGTATTTTGGAAGTTCTGATCCAAATATTGAGACGATTCGCCAACTCTTTTTAATTGAGCGTCTATTCCGGCAAAGCTGGCGGCGAATGAATTAGTGTCAATTGCGGATTGTATCTGAGATTGAATACTAGCTTGTTTTTTTGCAGCTGCCTTTTCAGTTGCATTAGCTGCCTTTTCAGCGGCAACTCTTTCTCGTTCAGCCGCTTTTTCCGCGGCACTAGCAACTTGATCAAAACTAGTAGATACTCTTGTATTAGTGGAAGTAAGTTCCCCGGTCTTTTGGTTGTATTTATCAATAACTTCTACTGCATTTCCTAGTTGATTAATTGCAGATATATTGATTTGTGATAAAAGATTTTTTCCGTCAGCAGATTTAAACGATGTTGAAATTTTCTTTATTTGAACATCAAGATTTGATAATCTATTAGTAATATCACTAATAGTTTGGGTATCAACACCTTTTAAGCTTAATGCAGATCTTAACTTATCAATTTCTGAACTGTTTACATTGATCTTTATATTTCTGGTCGCCCTACTGATTCCTGCACTAATTTGGTTCCCTAATTCGGTTCCAACACTAGCCATTTCAGGCCCAGACCTAGATACCTGAGAACGAATACTATTCAGGGCGGCACTTGAAATTTCTATTTTATCAACCTTCAAGACTACATCTTTTATGCCGGACAACTGTGATCGGAGAGTATTAATTGCATTACTTTCTAGTTCTACTCCCGCTAAAATTTTTAAATCAGGCATTCATCACCACCTCTTTCCCCATCTCAAATTGAGATGTCTGTGAATTAAAAAATACCCCGACAGCGGAGTACTATATTACTTTGATACCTTGTTTCCCTAATTCTATTTTTAGTTGATTTATGATGAAAGCTTTATTACATTCGTCTAAGAATGAATCAAAAAATCTACCAGATGTTTGTATCCCCGGATTACCATGAAGCCCCATAGAAGCTAAATCAGCAACATATTGTCCAGTGGCGTCTTCATAATTCATGGAGCCAGTATTGACAAATACTTCCCCATACCCAGATCCTAACATATTATAGACAACGCTATCCAGAAATTGATATGTACGCTTATATATCCTGGGGGAATATTGGTCATAATAATCGGCTTGAATATGCTGTGTAAGTTTATCTGCCATTATTCCACACACATTCTTCATTGCAATATTGAGCGCTGATTTTATATATGCCTCTAGTGCGCCTGTACTATTGAATGCTGCCATAATTTATTCCTTCTTGATGGAGAGCACGTTTCTTGCATCATGCATTTGATCTGTCTTTTCTTCTATAACTCCTTTGAATAATTTATTTAGATCAAAATTCTTTACTTTAGGCAAGAATTGTTTGATAGATTTATTAACCGCCTTCATATCAATTTCCCCAATTTTATCGTTAACTGTGCCAAGAAGTTCCGTCAAGCTATCCTGTTTTTTAAAGATTAACTTGTTTTTCTCAAACTCAATTTTTTCCTCGATTGCTTTTATCATGGATTCATATTGTGCAGTAGTGGGACGCTTTGCGGTAATATAGGCTTCATAATCTGCATTTTCATCCCCGGTTTCATCGAAATCATTATAGTAAGTTGCCGTACAACATTGTATTGCGGGGAATAGTAATTCTGGTGAATACAAGATATCCCCATTTATTTCGTCATATTCAATAACATAGTCCACCACTGTTTTTATGAACGTGATGTAATCAACTAAGTTTAAAATCTTTTCAGCCATTCTCTTCCTCCAATTTTTTTAATTTTTTTTGCTTTTTCCTTATTGAGCGTTGCTTTTTTACATAATCATAATCACACCAGCCGCCATCAATGGCGCTATGACAGACCCACCTATAAGCAACAGTTGGGTAGTTATACCAAAACATTTTTCTTTTTATAAGCGCAACACTATCGGGGTATCCTTTAATGTCAATTACTTCTTCACGCCCATCTTTGTAGCGAATAAAAAAATCAGCCACATATTTAATAGGCTGAACAGTAATTCCCATATGTATAAATCTTGGTAATAATTCATATGGTTTTTGTAATTCAAAATATATAATTATCCCACTTTCAAATGAAGGAATAATTACATCCCTGAAATATTCCATTTCCATCTCAGAATCAAAAATGATATCATTATGGGTACGTCTACTTACATCTTTGTTTACATTAAATTTTGTTCTTTTGACACCTTCTGATGCAGCCAGATTATTCGCCATAATTATTCCACTTTTTTCTATATTTATCATGGTCTTCTTTTGAGAATACAAATACAAAAATTTTATCACTGGTGGGGAACACATCTAATAATGTCGCACCCCAAAGTACATAGCTTGCAGACTGCTTGGCATTTTTAAAAAATACGCAAGATTCTGGTTCATATCTCTTTCCTGTTGTGTCACTAATCGTAAAAATAACAATCCCTCCTTCTCCTTAAAATTTGTAAAAAATAGGGATATACATAAAATACTCAAAACAATTTTGAATAGATGTGTATATCCCTATGATTAAAACCACACTAATTAACTATTCAAAATTTTACTTCTTGAAATTATTCTTGCGATACATATCCGTAGTCGAAAGAATTTCTTTAATAACATCTCTAACGCCCTCTTTTAAGTCAAGAAGATCGTAGCTAATATCTTTTAACTTCTTACCCGCCTCCTCTTTTTTAATGTTTCCATTAAGATAGTCGGTTACGAGTAGATGAATTTTATAGTGCTCAATTGAATCCGTAATAGAACGCCACGGGGTGAAACTTTTAATTTCCGTGCAAGTATCACAAGCCCAATATCCCTTACCGCATACAGAACACCAATGATTTGCTTTTTCCATACTTAACTCCTTTATGAAAAGAGGAGATATCTCTATCCCCTCTTTATTCTATAAATTATTTCGCGATATAAATATTGAACAGCTTCTTTTGAAGATCACAATAATCCTGCATCATGGTCATTGTGAAAGAATGACCGGAATCGGTCTGGAAACTCAAATCAGAGTCAATCTTGAGTTTAGCATTGGGGAATACAACCGTAGCCACATAGGTAGCGGTCTTGTCGCAGGTGTCTTTGCCAATAACCTCTAAAACAAACCGTCCAGAGGCAGGGAAGTCTACTGCATTATTCTGAAGCATAATTGCTTCTGTTGCAGCATAATCATAAAATACTGCAATATTTCCAGTTACGCCAGTCGGAACCGTAATGGTCTTCGTTGCGGCATTCAAAGTAAATTCCGTAGCAGAAATAGTAGTCCCTAGGCTATACTTAGTGCCAAGAGTGGAGTCCCCATTCAGCGCATAGATGTACTTAATCTCGGAGCCAGTCGTACCTACGGGAATCTTAGAAAGAATGACCTTTCCACCACTTACCACTAACTGCTCATATGCTGGCGTCGGGATCGTATTACCAGTACTGGCGATCTCTTTCTTGCCACCAAACTGAGCCGCAGACAGTCCAAGATCCCACAGAGCATTGCTGCCGGTAAATTCCGCATTCTTTGCGCGGTCAAACTGCGTGATAATAGAACCAATGGCATCCGTCGCATCTACAGTTTCACCACTCATTTTAAGAGATGCGTCCTTCACCTGAGTAATTGACCACAGAACTTCTCCGGTCGTATCACTAAACATCGTGCCTCTGCGTACACGGTCAATTACGAAATTGTTTAAATCAAATGACATAGTTAAAATCCTCCTTATAATAAAAAAACTCTCCTAGCCAAGCTCGGAAAAGTAGTTTAGTTCCTTTTTGTTTACTTTTTTAAGATCTATTCCCCCAGAGTATCCACCCTGTAAGAGAAGATCAACATTCTTGATTTTTTGCATCCGTCCAACAGAATCCATAAATGCATTAATTTTTAAATCCCACACGCTCGAATGAGTATAATTAAAGCCGGGCATATTTAGTAAGGTAGATATCAACGGGACTAAATATGATTTGTACTCTTTATCTTGAGACATTTCAAAGATTTCTTTTGCCTCTTCCAATAGCACATCTTTTGTCGTCTCCGTCATTGCTCTTTCAACATTCTTGCTAATATAATGGGCGCTTCGAATATAATCCACTATTATTTCATAGATTGACTTGTCAATAATGCTACCAGTATTCTCGTTGAGCAAACAGATTTCTTCGTTTTGGCTATTTTTCGCAAGTACATAATCTTGAAAATTTAAATCTCCAAACAGTATACGGGTGTCTTCAAAATCAAGGCTTCGATAGATCATTATAAATAATTCGAAGTCATCTACCACATTCCAGTCCAGACCGCTCTGTGATAATTGGTATTTACAATCAGTTGGAGTGGCTGTAATGTTGTGGACTAATGAAAAATACTTTCGTTCCCCAAAGTCACATATTTCACCAAGCGTAGGCTGGCGTATTTTCATGTGATCATTTACTATAAAATCTTCCCCACGGAATATTCTCAAATCATCATTATAGTTCATACTACTTACCACACAATGAATCATTAAAATCTTTAGTCTTAAATACCATATTCCTATACAAATATCCCGACATTAAAGATCCACCAGTATTCCTAAATAATGTAAGAGGCCCGTATCCTAAGTCCATACGCCCGTTGAACATATTGTCTATCAACTGAGATATATAATCATTTCTATTGGCTGTAACTTTTGGGATATTTGATACTTTCATACACTTTTCACTTGATATAATATTTATTATTAGAGTGGGTTTAACCCATTGCTGGTCGGGGCCATAAGCTTCTAAAACGTCAACTTCTATTGTAATGAAGGTTATAGCGTCTTTAATCGTTTCAGGGTTTTGTGCGTACGGGAAAATATGGGTATAGGCTAATTCTGATGCATTTTCAAAATTTTTTATTGTTGGACTGTTTATTGCATAAAATAGAGTCTCGTTGTTAACCATAGACTTCATGATTTTATTTTTTAAAGAGGAAATTGTTGAACTATTTGGCATATGTGTCCTCCTCCTCTAAAATATTGTTTCAATTAAAACAATTAACTCAAATGGGTCAAACATACCATCCGAGTCTGATAATGTAAGCTTGAATTTTTCACCTACAAGATTCATATCATTAACACTTATCATAATACACGAGTTATCTATTGTGGATATAAGCTTGTCATCAAAATCTGATTCAATGCCCCACACAGAATCAACCCCTTCTACTTCGCTGCCATTTTCATCTCTAAAAATAGCATAAAATCTACTAGGCAGTGCACCTATTTTAACTATTGGAGATTTGCACGAAATTTCAGCCAATGAATCGTTACTTTCATCGGAGCGGGGTGGGAGAGCAGTAGGCTTTATGTAGTCAGCTATCCAAACTTCTTCACCGCTATCCAATAAGATGTGTTTATCTGTACTCGGATTAAAAACATTAAATGATAATGTTAAAATTAGTGTTCCACCTTTTTTTGAACTCTGGTAATTATTCAAAAACACCTTGCGATTACTTAACTTATATGTATCGGGGATTAAAGCATCATCAAAATCAATAGCAAACCGCATATCTCTATCAAGTTTTTTAGACTCCGAATCTATAGGAATGGTTAGTCCATATTGGTTGTCTCCAACAGTAATTGTTTTATTACCAATTGTACCGCTAGAATACTTTGTAAAATCTACCGAATAGACCCATCTCTCAATAATTTTTCCGTCTGAATTTTGCCATCTTAACTTAAATTCACATAGGTTTGCAGTTATTTTTTCGTATACCTTGTTGTTCCCCGGGTACCCAGTTAAAAGCCAGTAGGCACCATCAAAATAGACGTATAGCCCAGCAACGGATGTTCCAATTGGGAATAGTATAGTTCTTTCTAAAGATTTTATCTGTGTGTTAGCTGTGTTATTTTGTATTATACATTGTACCTTTTTAGATTCTGATAAGTCGCTGTTATATAAAATAACAGTATCTGAAAAATCTGTTTCTAAAACATCAGTAAAATTAGATTGAGCATACTCAGATATTACATCTGATTCGTAGCCACTACAAATATTAGGTTGAGGTGTAGATAAATACCATTCTTTCATTCGCCACCTCCTATATTAGTGCTGTAGGCTTTTGATTTTCGATCATATCCGATGTTTTAGATTCATGGTACGCCAATTCATCTTTTGAATATTTTTGCAACCCGTTTGTGCCATTAACAGATAGTTCTTTGCCAACAATAGAAGCTATTTTAGTGACTCTTGAATATTCTCTCTCTTGGTACAGTTGTCTAATCATTTGCCCCAATGTATCAATAACATACTGATCAAGTTCTTCACTAAAAGTTAAAAGTTCTGGGTCAAATTTCAATGGTTCGTCTATGGCAATTTCCATATTATATCTACCGATTGCTGCCTTTAACCATTGAAGTTCTAACGACTCATAAATTTCCTTTTTATCTGAGAATGTTGATTCAAAAGAATCGTATACTTCTTGAGCAAGTGTATTTGCCATAGTCTATCCTTCCTAGACTCCCCTCAAAGAAAACTTGCAATATTCTTTACAAAATTCAATCTTCTCGTAAGAATCCAATTTCAAATCTTTAATGGTTTTTAATAAAAACTGTTTTTCTGCTCTAGTAATTACATTTTGCTTTATAGTTTTTTCAAATGATGCCTTAGTTTTTATTTCAAACCACTTTGTTATTTTTTCTTTACATATAACATTTTGAGTTCTCTTGCCATCCTCTGAGTCAAACTCAAGATATTTTCTAGTGTCAACATCTTCAATATAAAGAGTTGCATGAGAACCATAAGAATCAAAACCTGCGAGTAGTTTATTGCCAGCACTAATCTGGTCTACAAGTTCCTCCCTTTTAACCCTAACTCTTGCTGAAGGTGGAAAACTTGTATCGCCCCGACCAATAGCATTCGGGAATGCAACATTCCAAGGCGCAAGATTTAAGACTGTTACTTTTTCGTCCATGTTAATTTCGATCATTTTGAAATTCCTTTCGACTAATTTTACATATTTCAATTAAAGTTGTGTTTTACAGAGCCGTATAATTCAATGGCAGAATCTAACTCTGATGATTTACTATACATCCAATATTTCTTATTTGTATTCTTATTGATGCCCGAAGAAATGTATCTAAACTTTAGTGCCATTAAGAAAAAGTTCATTCTGGTTGAGTAGCAATAGAAATAATTATTATCCATTTAATTAATTCCAATCTAAAAGAGGGTAGCAGAATTACCACCCTCTTAATAGCTAATTATTTTGATTACAGGGAATCGAGATTTGAATCGTGGATAATTCCTACAGCATCAGTCTGTGCAACGCCAGCAGCAATGCTTAAATCAAATCTGTTAAACACTTCACCACTAGAAACAGAGTTACCACTGAAAGATGTAAGTCCACCAATGGAGAACGTCTGAATTGGCGCAACACCACCAACAGGAGCAGTAGGGGTTACGAAAGCTAGTCCGGCAGGAAGCAGCGTATCATAATTCTTACCATCAGAAGTCAACTTATTGAAGTTATAACCATTCGGAATTTCAGACAATACAGCACCATTATATGTACCAATGAGTCCAGTATCAGCAATCTCATCCAGTAACTTCTGAGATACGCCAGTAATAGCATTCGAGCCGATTGTACCAGCATAACCAATCCATGGTAAAAATTGTGCAAGAATAGCATAATCCCCGTTTACATTTGGCTTTCCATAGCGTCTAATATTGGTTAACAAACTATCAACACTTGCTTTTGCTAAACCAGCATTTTCATAAAAGTATTTTACACCATCAGCAGCTTCAATTGCTTTAAACACCGTTTCCAGGATATACAGTACAGCCTTATTCCTGATTTCCTGCCGAACTTCATTCATCAGGGTATTTTCAGTTGCCATATCCCCAAGTGCTAATTCTCTATAATCTGCTTTGTGACCACCAGAAATCGTAATAGGGGCTAGTGGAGTTTTTACCTTTCGGGCGAAAGCCGTAGAAACATCCTGTCCTTCTGCTTGAATATCAGCCTTTACATTTTCATACGTAATTGTTTCTAGATATGCAGTATCACCCCATGCAAGTGGAGTATACGAACCAAACAGCCCCAGTAATTTGATCTCTTGCAAAAGTCTAGGCTGGATAACAAACTTTCTAATTTCATTAAGTTCAGACATTGCAGACTGATCGCCATTGGTAGCCTTTGCGCCCAGATCTTTAATATAATTAACAGCTACATCGGACTTCTTACCAAATTTACCGACCTCTTCGCCATTTACCATAGCAGAAAAAATCTCAACAATAGGAGACTGTGCATTTACCTTTCCGGTAGCAAATGTTTCATCTCTTCTAGCATTATTTAATTCAAAAGAATAATTCATTTAAATTTCCTCCATCCAAAAATTTAAGCTACAACGACTTTGGCATTAACACCAAAACGAGTAACTTCAGTAACTTCAAGGTACTTAACAGTGGGGGCAGTACCAGGAACAGTCAGAGTACCATCAGCCTTAGAAACCGCCTTATCCTTTGCCTTAATGCCAGCTGGCAGCTGTTCAGAAGTGATGTTTAAAATCGCCCCATCTACCTTAGAAAGATCCGCAACGCGAATCTGTTCACCCTTTTTTACAGTGTAATCAGCCGATTTTGCATCATCGCCCTTTTCTACATTCATGATTACATAAAAGCCAGTAGCACTTGCTTTAAATACACCATCGGTAATGGTGCCAAATGTTCCATTCATATATTCTCCATCTGCGGTTGCCTTAACAAACGGATAACCCTTTTCGGTAACGGAAATCTTGTCAAATCTTACCATTATATTTTTCCTCCTTAAATTTAGAAAATATTTGTATCTTCCGGATCAGTATCGCTACTGTTCACTTCCGAAAAAATATCAATAATATCGTTTTTGTTTGCTGCATTCTGTTCTGCGACTTTTGCATCTTCCAATGCTTTTTTAGATGCCTGTCCAATACACGAGTAAATCTTTGCAGTAATTGCTTCTACATTTCCTTCAAGCGGATTTTCCTTAAAAGCATTAATTTCAGATTCAGCGTACTTCTGTTCTTCCTCTGTAAATTCGGACTCAGCAAGAGCAGCATTCAATTCGCCAATTCTGGCTTGTGCCTTCAATGCGCCCAATTCTTTTTCCAGAGCGTCTCTTTCAACCCAATAGGTTTCGTGTTCCTTCTTTAGATCATCCAGCGCCTTTTGCACTTGTTCAACAGTCGCATTTAATTCAGAAATGGTATTGTCTTTTTCTGTCAACTGTGAATTAAGATCTTCAATTTTGGTAGTAAAATCATTGGTTTTATCATTACACTCAGAGATAGTGTTTTGAATCAATGTTTTTAACTCTTTTTCATCCATTTTTATTATTTCCTCCTTGTTAAGTTTTTGAGCTACCTCCAAAACAACAGCATTAGAATCTGAGGGTTTCAGTGATAAAATAGCTGTTCCAGAAAAAAGAAATTCTGTTGGTGTTCTAAATATATCTGTCGGTTTTTCTTCTAAATATTTAATTTTGTTATCATTAAAATCCAACCCCATTATTTCTACAGATGTATCTACATTTCCCAATGCAAAGTTTTTTCTGACCCATTTAACAAACTTCGGATATCGTTGATTGTACAAAAAACCTTTTCCAGTTAACACCTTAGTATCAACATCGTTAATGCTTACTGTCTCAATTTCTGCACTTTCAATTGCCCCTACTATTTCACTATTTTCAAATACTGGTTCCTTGATACCATCCGATGTCAGTTCTTCCCCAGTCAATCCATGCCCTAATGGAGCACTCTTGGTTTCATCACAAAATTCTGCACAAATAGGTATCATTTTTGCACTTTCTATAGCATTTAAAACATGCGTTTCATCCCAGTGAATACCGTTCAGATTTGTCTCCTTTGAATCTTCATGAATCTTAAGGAGTGCTATTTTTATAGGAACACGGCCCCCTCTTGCTGCCTTTTTAGAGATTTCGAGGATTCTATTCATTGTTTTTATCCTCCTTTTGATATATAAAAAGAGAGTGATTTATTCACTCTCTAATTACTAATATTTACTTATTGTCACTTGGGCTAGGAATACCATTACCATTATTGGTCTTGCTTGCAATCGTATTTTCGTTGGTTGGACTGTCAATCCCAGGTCTGCCGCCAACAGTATCGTTTTTTGAAATAGTTGAACTTGTTTGATGCGGTAAATATTTCTCAAAATACCCTTCATCAATTTCATAATCCATAACTGATAAATATGTATCCGGATCAACGCCACTGGCTGCAATAAGAAAAGTTAAAGAACCACTGGCAGATGTGTATAGCGTTTTCATCATCTCAAAGAATTGTTTTCTATTAACAAAAGAGGTTGGGAAATAATAAATATCAATCATATTCTTATTATCTTTAATAATATTTTTATTTATTACGTGAACCAATTCGTTTTTCCACTCACACACCCAAGTATAAATTTGGGATGTGATCATTTCCAAGTTTTGCTGACCGCCTGCAAATGTACCTGTACTCATTGCCCCGATCAATGATGCGCATATACCTAAATCTAAAGCGATTTGACTATTTAAATCAGACTCATTTTTCTGATCAAAGATATCAACACCAACATCCATTTTGTCTAATTTAGTTCCAGCGGCCACACTAAAGAAGCTCGTACCACTACGATTATTTTTATTAATGACGGCTTGTTTTATCTTGTCATGCTGATCCTGCTGCTGTTTGGCCGTGAGAGCACAAGAGCCCTTGTCCTTCCCTTCGGGAAATGTTTCATATATTATCTTATTATTTATTTCATCCAAAACGTTACGTTTTGTGTCAATAAAATAGTCTTTATAAAGGACATCTGATAAAGCAGCGATAATTAAACTTCTTCCCCATGCTTCGGCGTTTTTACATTTTATTTTTCGGCACATTGTCTTGTTATTGTCAAGAACCAGCCAATCTCCATTACTAGATACTTTTCTGGCATGATAACCATCTACTATTTCTTTAGGATATTTTCTTAATTTTCTAGTTAAGTCCTCGCCTGTATAATCATTAAAATATTTTAAATTAAAAGCCAATACAAAACGATTGTTTTTTTTGCCAATAATCTTTGTATATTTCCATGGTAGGGTGATGATTGATGCATTTATACCTAATTCGTTGATTTCAATGATATTTTCTACTTCATAATCTGAAAGAAATTTTGTTTTATCGGTACTTCTCTCAGTGGTTTCAAAATAATAGAAAGCGATTCCATCTAACATTTCCGTAAAAAGTGCGTCTCGCAAAAACGATTTATCATCTATATTGCTCAGTGTAGAATTCATTAATTCCTTTAGTGTTTTAGATCTTGGTTTATTGTCTTTAGAGACAACAATTCTATCTAATGTCATTAGAGCAACCATATAATCTATAGAATTGCTAACAATACCACTTTTACCGTAGACAAACTCAGACAGGCGTATGGCAGTTTCGTGATTTGCTATAGGATTTCTTAAGACGGCATCAATTTCATCCTTTGAGAAATAGTCATATACTCCGCATTTAAAAATAGAATTAAACAATATTGTGTCAGTATAACTGTTAAATTCATTTGTCTTTTCAATATCAGTAGGAGAGGAATATGAATCATTAGTCTCTACCACTGGATTTTTGCGAGGTCTACCACGCTTTTTCTTTATTTCTTCTGGCATTTTCCATCTCCTTTCTTTAGTCACATATACAACAATAATCATAATCCAAATCAGATCCCAATAAATCAAGTTCTAATTGATCATAAAAATAAGAACCATAGCTACAGGCCGTATATCGATCCTTTCGATTGCTGCCTTGTTCATATACCTTAATTGCTCCTGTTTGTGGGTGCTTTTCATATAGTAATTCCGCACATTCACTTATCATAGCCTGGGTCTCTAAAAATGGTTTTTCATATTCTAATTGTAAATCGATATCAAACTCATCTAGATACTCCTTGTTTTCATTTAAAATATCTTCCTTTGCAGTATTGTAATTTACCAATAACTCCATTCTATGTTCTACAAGAGAACGTCTGAAATTATAAGCTATATCGCTGTTTAACCGCTGGGTTGCATTGATTTCATATATTACTGCTGGCGCATTTGGATTTTTAACAACATCAGCATAAACATCGTTGTTCATACACTTTAGTGGAGAATATTCTATCCCACGTTCTTCGTCATATAATGTTTTGCCTAACGTGTAAAGAATTTGCAATCCACCATTACGACAATCAAGAACAATATAGTCTGCCTCCCAATCTTCATAGAGCTGTCTTATTCGGATCGCTTGTTTGGTAGTATCTCCAAGCTGATTAGATTCCAGATACGGATATTGACGTTTATATCCTTGTTTTACCTCAACTTCAGAATTATCAGTTTCATATGTAAGTGATTCTGGTATCCCCCGTATGCAAGCATATATGGAATTATCATTCTGTTTTCCTTTAACAAAAGCAATATCACATGACACAACTCTAATCTCTTCCTTTTGTTTGGGAATAGCATATTTATTTTTCTTTCGGAATTTTGCGTCTAAATTATTTTTTGGATAAAAAACTTGCCTCAGTTTTTGAGTATTAGTTAACATAGAATATGTAAAGAAAGCAGAAGCATTATTCCTGACTCTTAAATTTAAAAATTCAATTGCCCACGTCATAGGATCTTGTTTTTTCTTTTCTTGCTGCATTTGCCTTTGCGTTCTTATGTTATGTTTCAATGTAATGCTTTCATCAAATCCAAGCATAGCAGATCTTCCACCAGCTAACATATCATTATATGCTTGGTCAACTACCGCCCACATCCAATGGCTTGAATCATCAAACCAAGATGAACTAATATATATGTCTATAGGATCTTCTTTTAAGTCTTCAATAGAAGAGTAATAAGGATCAATCATATAAGGAGCTTGCCGAATTGTTTGAAATGGAGAAATTACACTATCATCTACATTTTTATCGATTTGCCGAAATTCTTCTCTAACCGCATCTGTTGATCTCAAGCCTCTAGCAAATTGATTAGCAGTAAACACCTTTATAGTTGAACCATTTTTAAAATATACAATAGATTCATTTGCACTATCTTTTATATCACGGATTTCTTTTCGAAGAGCTGGTGACATATTCATTAATTCATTTTTGATTTTCTCAGTTATGATTAATTTACTTTGACCTCTAGTAGCAGAGCCAAGAACAATTTTGCTATTTGGTTTTGCTATAGCCTTGCAACAAGCATATAGCGCAATAATAAATGACTTGGCAGCTGCTCGACAAGCAACAATTACAATCAATTGCGAAATACCCATTAAATATAATATGAGTTGTTGATATAGATGTAATTTTATACCAAGGTAGTCAATAGCTAGTCTGTGTAGATTTCTACGAAAAAACGTACACCATAAATATGTATTATTTAAATGTGTTGGATTGCTTAAAAAGTGAGTTGACGGAAATTTCTTATATAGATTTTTTTGACGCTCATCAGCATAGTCATTATTCATCTAAATCACCAGCTTTATCTTTTACATAATATTCATAATCTCTTTCTGTAGATCCTGTCATTAGGTTTTTTAATGGTCGCTTTACAAAGCGGTCAAAATAATCACCAAGTCCATCAAAATCCTTATATAAACTTCGATCTTTGTAATATTCTTCTGGTGTATACTGAGATATAGTGGCAAGTGTTACTCCTAAACACTCATCTGCACTGTTATCTGTTTCTTGTATTGTTTTTAGTCCCGCTTTTGTAAATGTTTTACTATACTGTTCAGTTAATTTTACATACTGATCAGAATCTCCGTTTTTTAATGATCTAACCATCAACATATTAATGCTACAGAGTGACTTAATAAATATTTCCTGATTATTATCGCAGTTTGGATTGTTTTTCTTGAGCATACGATAGTGTTCATCAAGGTTTTTATAATCAACTTCGTTAAATCCGACACCCCATCTATCAATGGCAGAAGCGGTAATAGTAGAATCTTCCGATTTTGCTTGCTCACGAGATGTTATTACAGATTCTTGTTTTTGTTCATAGTTAAATTTCAAAGTATCAAAGTATGTTTTTCTTCCACCAACATTTAAATTCTTTTTGGCAGCATAATGAGATATTCTACTTCTATCCGATGATATTTCTCGTGCACATTTTAACGGTTCAACGTCATAAACCCAATCTGCCTGAATACAAAAATGCTCAATAGCATGTTCTTCATTATTAGAATAAAGTCCAGTAATAATTACCATGTATTTATCTGTACAACTTTTGCACCAAGGTAAGTATCCATCATTTGATTGGAAGAGTGGGCTATTTGACTTTTGAAAGTTTTGTTTTTGGGAATTAAATCCCCCCCCGCAACATGAGCATTTAAAATTATGTTTCATTTGGTCATACTGAACCGTTGCTCTTGGTATTTTAAATTCAACAGTCGCATCTATTGTTTTTGGTAAATTCATAGATTCAATAATCATTTTTTCTTTAGATTTTTTTGGTTGAGACAAATACCCACCCCCTTTCAATTTTTTAAAAGCACTAGAAGAGAATCGAACTCTCATGACCAGAGTGGAAGTCTGGGATTTTATCCATTAAATTACTAGTGCAAATAAAATAACAAAAGGACTGAGTACCATCAGTCCCTTTGCCATACCACTAATGCAGTTCCTTCTAAAGCAAAAAAATATTTGAGCCCGTCAATTTATTTGAATTCTGACGGTGAGCGTAAAATCACATATTTGAATTTAACCAAAAGTGGAGAAGAGTTTTCTCCTCCACCCATTATCTCTTTAAAAATTACAGTTAAACTCTTTCTCAAAAAAATCTGTATCAAATAAACCTAGTTCCTCAAAGAGATCTTCAGGATATGGCATCTCCTGCGCAACATCGTGATATGTAAATATTTTATTGTATCCTTTCGCGCCAACCGAATAATCAGTAGACTTCGCTATTTTTTCCTTTAAATAATCGGCATATCCGTTGTAAAGAGTACTTCTACCAGCGCATCGCGTCGTATATATGGTGTCGCCTCTGATAATATGTTTCAAAAACTCTTTTTGGTAGTCATACAATTGGATCTCGTTTTTGGTTTCTATATATTTAACCACATCGTTTAATTCTATCATTTAGATTCTTCTCCTTTGAAATACTGATTCTATATATCTGTGAAACTCCCTTGTTTTACTTCTTTGACGCCATCTTTGTCAAAATATTTTCCAAATTCATCTTCTGCGGTGAGATCATTGTAAATCCTTAACATTTCCGAACTACTCCAGCCAAAGAATTCTTGTATAACATGAGATGGAAGATTCATTCTATGCAAGCGTGTGCATGTATAGTGCCTCATGCAGTGAAAATAAAAATCATCACCAATAATATCTGTAAATTCTTCTGCCCAATGACTTATATCTTGACGGGCATTCCATTCATACTTGTCATCTGAAATTTTTCTTTTTGAAACAAATAGATATTCACTTTCAATTCCTTTTACTTTACGTTCTTCCAGCCATAGATCTATATAAGGTTTTGCTCCATATAAAATAAATTTATTTAAAGGCTTCCCAAGCTTTCCAAAGCCTTTTGTCCGAATTTTATCAGTTTTCCACATTGCGTCATAAACAAAATGCTCATCATCAAAATAAGATATTTTCATTTTAAGTAATTCCGATATTCTCATACCAGAATAGGCGGCGATAGCAACAGCACAAGCCCTTTCGTATTTTTTCTTCTCTATAAGAGTATTTAGAAGATGATCGACCATCTCATCGGGAATTATAGTCTTTTCTCTGACAACTTCCTTATTAGGGTTTTCTATTTTACGGATAATAGGCCGGTAATTTTCGAATTCTTCTTCATCATCTAGCACATTTTCTATATAATTTGAGAGGGAGGATAGGCAAGATTTAACACGCCTTATTCTGTTAGGGCTCCATCCCCATGTATTAATAGCATGATTTTGGAATTTTGCAATTTCGCGCTTGGTAATTTTTGTAAAAAATTTATTGTTGTTGAATTCATAATTCCAAACCCAGAATATATTTAAATCTGATCGATATCCGACAATGGATTGAGGCGATCTATCTATTGACTGTAAATATTCTAACCAATCATCTCCAAGTTGCTTGTTCTCATGATTAATAAGTTTTAACTTGTCATTATTCGTAATATTGTTATATACGGTACTTCTTGCCATCTGTTCACCTCACTTTCCTATATATTTTTTAAGTTATTCTAGCTTTTCCAGTAATCCTTCTATTGTGATCTCCTCACAGCGACACACTGCCGGTTTGCACTCAAGCATTTCAACCAATAATTCTACTTCGTCTGCGGTTAGAGATATTATTTTTGTAATCTTCTCGTAATTGTCTATCAAAAATTTTCACCTTTCTTTGCACAAAAATAGGAGAGTGCCCCTCCCCGTTATGTGAACTTAATATTATAAGTACACTCGCGCCCACAATCATCATTAAATATCATGAGGGATTGTCCTGCTGTTGAATACAGCCGCTTTCCATTCGCATGATCATCCGTTCCACACAATGATCTAACAAGGATGTTCTCGATACCAAAACTCTCAAATTCTTCTAAATGATGCTTGTCTGCGGATATGGCATAATCAATCGTTTCGCCATATAATTTTGTAAATAATGTATTTACATCAGTCCCAAGTTTCTTAATATTATCCAGATCCCCATGAACGCAACAGATATTTGAGCCAAGAATATTTAATTTTGTAAACTCCTTAAATTCTGATTCAATGATTGAAACCTTTGTGTTTTCTTTGAGTCTCCAACTCAGCCACCATGGAATCATTTTTTCCATATTATCCGAATGGACGCTTTCTTTTTTATTCTGTATGGTTCTTAAATGATTGCCGTAACAAGAATAAACCTTCACTTTGTTTACGCTGCTGGATATTTCATTTATCATTTGTGCTAAAATCTCTGATACGTGCATGATTTGATCGCATGTATCTTCCTCTGACGCGACTCTGGCTGAAGTATGTATAGCTCCATGAGCCATATCCCCAAGCAGCACTAAATGTATGGTATTTACTTTATTTAGTAATACAAATTCCTTAACTTGGTTAGTGAGGTAAATGACGCGATCTTTACAGATACTTGTATTGAATTGATTCCAGATATTATCAGTGGTCATACCATAATGCCAATCAGCACAAAATAATGCAGCTTCCTTTTTAGATACGCATGAAATGTAATTATTGAAATTTAGGGGCATTTCATCATTAAGTTTTTTGGCTACCCCGATCATTTCTTCCATTAGATGCTCTGCTCTCGCATCTAATATAAGTAACTTATTATATTCTCTGCGCTGGTCAGAAATTTGTCGTTTTATTTTATATAATTCGTCTTTTTGTTTCTGGATCTCTTGAAGATAATCATTGTCTTTTGGTTTTTGTATTTCTTTCAGAGTAATATCATCTTTTGAAAATTCATATTCATCAGTTAAGGGCTTTTTTTTAAGTTCTCCATACTGCTTCCTATATTTTGATTCGGTATATTTCTCATTTTGCAAGACGTTCAGTATATAGGTTACATCGTCCCAAGAGCCAATAATATTCTTATCAGAACATACTCGATAAACCAGTTTTCCTTCTAATTTTTTTCTGCTTAAATCTAAATTTTCCGTTTTTAATTCATCATACCATTGTTTGTATTCAGAAATTTTATCCGCTAGATCTTCATCATATTGCAAACTTTTATATACAACTATTTTTCACACCCACCTTCTAAGTCATCTTCCTTTGTTTCTTTATCGGCTAAGAAGCCAATACGATTTGTATTTACAGTCTTATCACTGCGAAGTTCTTGAATTTCCCGATTTCCCTTCTCTATCACCTTTGTTGGATGTAACTTTAGAACTTCGATATACGATGATACAACTGGCATTAGTTCTTCAATAATTGGGATAATTACAGCCCCACTGATTAAGCCAAAGATATATCTCTTCATTTTTTTCTCCTTAAAACTTATCCGCAAGCTCTGCGATCCGGCTGCGCCACACCTGCTGCAGCTCAACATACCCGAATTCCGGCTCTCCTTTTAGTACCTCAATCGCTCTCACCATGCCGTTATTACAACCATCGAATAAATAAGAGTCTACCTGTGTTTTGAAGTCGCCCTCCAAGACAATCTTGCAATCTTTACTTGCTCTCGAAAGACAAAGTTTTAGCAACTCCTTTGAAGTGTTTTGGCATTCCGGGATATATAAAATCTCGTTATCACGTATTTCCATTCCGCGAATATCGGCCATAGATATGAGTTTGATTTTTTCTTGCTGCAATAACATATCGACGGCGTATCTGTCACCGAATTTTGTGGTTAACATTGCCCCGATAGAGTTCTGCATTGCCTTTTCTGTTGCGCTGCCGCTATAATATCCCATATCGGAAGCGCCTTTTGCTTTCGTGGGATTAAACATTATAACGGCTCTGTCATATTTGCCTGAGTCTATAAGATACATAATTGATGCTAAAGATAATAAAGATTTCCCGCTACCGGCCTTGCCTGAAATAGCAGTAATGGTATTGGATAGTATAGAATCGATAGCGCATGCTTGATAAACGTCCTTTGGCTTGATTTTGTCATCGAATAAGGATGATTTCAATGTCTTATTACATACCTTTTTGTAACCATTATTTGTCCATTTTAGGGTATCTACAATTTCTCCATTAGGTGTTTTAATTATTAAATATTGATTTGGCAATAAGCCATATAGATTATCTGAGATATGCGTATAAAAATCACTCATTTCATTATTTGATAATATTAAAGATTTGAAACCTTGGTAAACCTCTTGCCCGTTAATAAGGTTGATTTCTCCGCTACTACGGGTCGGTAATTTGAAGACTTCACGCGATAAAAATCTAACATTTACATCGTCAGATACCAATAAAATCATGTTGGTGAATGCGTTGTAATAATAGGCAGACGCGAGAATTATGTTATCTGGACTCTCAGTAAGTCCAAATTCTTTTAATATATAATCTATAACGGGTTTACTATAGGGTACAACAACATATTTTCCATGATTCTTATCCAAAAGCCGGGCTATATTTCTGGCTTTATATTTTACCTCGGCGTCCTTATTGGCAGCCGTTTTAATTTTTTCGATTTCTTCTAGCGTCTTTTGGGCAATTACAAATTCCTCTAAAAACGCATTTTCTTGTAAATTTAGTAAAGCATTGGTGTCTAGGAATAGCTTATATTCCAATCAACAAAACCACCTTCCTATTTTTTATTTTTTTGAGATTTGCGATACAGTTTTGACTATTTGGCTTTTACGAAGTGAATCTAAGGCAGCTAAAGCACGATGATGTTCAACCAAATAATAGTGGGGGTTCCGACTATGACTTCTTGCAACAAATTGTGGGAATTTCTTCCTCAAAATAACAGACTCACTTTTTGTAATTTTTACTATTTAAAAAACCTTCTTTCTTATTTTGAATTTCTCTATGAGAGAGTAGCGGGAGCGGGATTTGAACCTGCGACCTTTAGGTAATGAACCTAACGAGCTTCCAAGCTGCTCCATCCCGCGTTATTGTTAAGCTGACGCGGCAGGATTTGAACCTGCAACCACACGGTTAACAGCCGTGTGCTCCACCATTGAGCCACGCGCCATCAAAAAAGCCCACTATAGGCAGACCCATAAAGGTAGCGGATAGTGGGATTATTAATGTGAATAAAGAGAAAACTAGATATTTTTAATTAACAAGATCTAACAGCGTTTTACCAGTCTTGAAAGTTATTCTCTTTCTTTCTGATGTAATCATTTCTTCCCCGGTGCGAGGATTTCTTCCGGTATGGGGTTTATATGACCTTACTTTAAAAGTTCCAAATCCTCTTAGTGTAACATCGTTGCCAGTTGAAAATGCATCTTTTAACAGATCAATGACTATATCAAGTGATTCATCTGCTTTCTTTTTTGTAATGCCATTTTTTTCTGCAAGTTGAATTAATTCGTTACGATTCATATAAAAAATCCTTTCAGCATTTGTTTTGATCAATATTTTTGTTTTTTTTATGATTTTGAGTAAGGCGAATCGCCTTATAATTAGATATTTAATAAGGATACACTGCGCCAAACAGATATTAAATCGTGCCTGGCGCAGGTCAAGGAGAAGAGAAGAGTTGAATAAGAATAATGTGCTTTTCTTTCTTATCCTTTTTACGTAAAGGTCAAGGCTGTAATGAAATTACATAAAGTCAATGTTTCACGGAGTTTCTAAATCAAACATTTCTTGTAGACCTCATGCGGTGTTTTGTCTTTTCTCGATTGACAGCCCTTCTACAGTCGGCGCAATATTTTTGCCTGTTATTGGTTGGGGAAAATAAAATTCCACAATTCCCACATTTTGAGAACCCCCCATCCCTATAATTGATATATTGGTTAATTACATTTCTAAAATCATCAATAGAAAAAGCTACTTCCCCATCATACTTAATAAATGGTACTGACCACATTTGTTTCTTTTCAATATTCTCAATTCTTTGATCGCTTTTTGTGAGTTTTTTCACATCGGATTTTATATATTCATTCAAATATAAGTAATTCAACATCGATTGTTTTGAAAGTCCATTCATTTTTGACAGTCCGGCTTCTTTGAAAATATCTGCTTTTATGAGAGAGAACCACTCATAGTAAGGACTTTTCTTGCGATTACGCAATTCATTTACTTTATCCAACCATTTTTTATAAATCAACATAATAAAAACACATTTTTCGTAATCAGGGTTGTCTATATTCCTAATATTATCCAATTCAGTTTTGTAAACATCTATTTTAATATTTCTAATAGTTTTTGATGATTTGCACTGGCTAATTAGTTTATTAAAAACACTTTCTCTTTGTTTGCTCGACAAATACTTAATTTCATCATTGCATACTTCCAACAACTTCTCGCGGATGTCCTTTGATGAAAAATTGTTTTCGAGCATGTAAAATATTAAAGCCTTTAATTCCTTTAATTGCCACTTATTAGAATTTACGCGACATCGGTGATACAGGGTTTCACCATATTCATATTCGTCCCAAATTATCAATTTATAATCCTAACCTCCATTACTTCATATTTTTTTCCTAAGTAGTCTCTGCCCGTCTCTGATTCCTTGTATATAATGGAATTTTCTTTTGGAATGGCATCTAAGATATCGTCCCCTAAAATATCCCAGATAAAAGTATAATCAAAATTATCAACGGCTTCAGGCAGGCGAATCATATATTGAAATAATTCCATTGAATTAGTTGAGATATCTTGGCACTTCTTTCTGTACTCTTTAATAAGGTTATCCATCATTGCTTGGGTAAACTCAGCAAAATCAGTTTTTGTATATAGATCACCCAGCAGCTTTTTCACATATGAAAATTTACGCCTAGACTTATATTCCTTATAGTAAACAAGTAGTTCATTCATTTTATCTTCACTAATATCGTATTTTCCTTCGGCAAAATTTCTTAAAATAGAATCGGAAAAAGAATTGTCAAACGAAATATCATCTTGCAACTTTTCAAACATATGACATATTTTATTCATAACGCAGGGAGTGTCCAGAACGGGAGAAAAGTAGTTAGCTTTATTCAAGAAATGCAATTCGTCACTGGTTTTACGTTTTTTATACTTCAAATCATTCAGGGGCATTTTAAATTTTGTTCTGCAATCTAAATTAAATTGTCTGACGTGATTCTTATAGGAATTACTTAGCGCATCGTATAAATAGATCATAAAATAAGGCTTTTTGCAAATTACCAGAGAATTTCTCCTTTTCTTTTCCTCAATTATCTCAGGGGAATCGTTTATGAGATCAATTTTTACACGCTCAACCCATTCTTTAGGGAATTCGGGAGCTATACCAAGTTTGATTTTATCAATTTCAGCGCCTATAATTTCTCTTAACAACTTTAAGCGTGTTAATATTTCTTGGTGTTCCTCTGGTTTTTTAGACTTAGGGAAAAGTGGTAGCATTGCATTTAGGCTTGTACTATTATTCGTAATTTGACCGACCAGCGTGTCAAACCCATCTAAATCACACTTGATTATATTTTCATATGTATATTCTCTACTTGGGGCCTTTTCTTTGTCATAAGTAATTGGATTATTTTTGCGATAAGCGCCGTTAATCAGTTCTTTGTTATCGGTCGTGAAGACAATATCTCCGTCGAACCTTTATACCCTCGGTTTCCCGATATTTATTAGGGGAGTAGACTATCTCTTTACCCTCGTTTTACGTTAGGACGGTGGTTAGCGAGTCCACCGTGAATAAACTATATTTATTCGTATTCGGAACTTCCACGTAGGATTTTCACCTAACGTGTACGGACTTCATTGGCATATCATTGATTTAGCCTGTATGTCCTAGTCGTTACACCTTCATAGGTATTTCTACCTAAGCTTGGCACGGTATTTTCTTGAGCAATTTAATAAACAAAATAATGATCATAGCGCAGTTTATTCTTGCGCTTAGCAGCCCAGATTCCTTGATAAATAATATCTGGATTTTTGCTTCTTGTTAAATTGTTTTCTATTAAATATTCAGCGCAGTCTTTAATGCAATCGAATTTAATTTCATTTTTCATTTTTTCATCATACATGGATATTTTTTGTGCCCTGCCGTTTTTAGACTTGGGTCTAGATTGTTTTTCTTTTGATAGGACTTTATCAGTTGAATATCTTTGATGCAGAATGTGATTGCCAAAATTAGGATTACTTTCTCCATGCTTTCGGTTTAACTGCTTAAGTTTCCATCCATTATATGTTTCAGGACACATTCTGTCTTTGGGAGAGATTCCATACTGGGAATTATTTTCCCCTTTGTGTCTGCCATCGGAATTTATTTTACTAATAAGAGCCTTTACATCATCAGTATGTGTTTTACCATACATCCCATTGTTTTCTGCAAAAGCGCAACCTCCGTTCCTACCCCCATTATCCATATTACAACAGCATTGATCTGTTTCTTTGTAGCTAATTATAATCTGGTTTTCTAACAAGAGTGCATCTTCCTCGGTTAAGTCATCTTTAATAATTCTGGCAGCACATTCATATTTATTTATGTATCTAATGAAAAATTTATTTCTTTTCGATTTTTGCGTCTGATTTATTCTATTTCCTTTGCCTTTTCCAACATAAAACACATACCCAGTTTTAATGTTGTACCATTCATAAACATAATATTTGTTGACCTAAATACACCTCCACAAATAATGTTTATTAAATCGCTTTTAGAATTTCACCGTTAGCGGCTGATAAATGCCACACCCTGCAATTACAGGTTCACCGAATTTTTCCCAAATTATTTCTAATATGGGGTGACTACTATGTTAATCACTATCGCTATGCCGGATTGTACTTGTGTCATAGATGGAGTAGACGATCCCGCTGTATAAGTATTGATACCAATAATCCATTTCAGTATTTTTCGCCAATTTTAAAATATTATGTTCATGCCGGTCTACCATAGGACTACGGCATGCATCAATTTCAACAGGGGCATGATTATTCCAATATTTACTATATATATGATCTGAGAGGATTAGTCCAGTGGGATCTAATCCAACGGCGTTCCTTAATAACGGTATTGGATCAGACAACATGAATTGGTAATTGCCATGGCAAAATATCCTACCCAACTTAGCTTGTCTAAAGCTTTCTTTGATGCTGTCATATATTTTTCGTCTTACATATCCGTCTTTTAGCATATGACTGTTTTGGACAATAGCTTTTGTATGAATGCTGCCACATGAATTCTGTATGGACTCAAAATCGCAATCATCCTTTCTTGATCCAATAGCATACATTATTGTATAGAACTTATCACCTGAGCAAATTTTTTCAAACCAATCAGCCGACATATTGGTTAAATTTTTAATTGCATTGTCATTTAGGTTATTGTTCTGGATGTATTGATAATTTAACAGGGAATAGTCGTTATCTTGCTTTTTGTTATATCTTGCTATGCCCCATTGCAAATCGTACTCATCATGATAACTTTGGTATTCATTTACGCTGTTATAAAATGAATGCATCTTGAACATGCTTTCTGTTAGCAAGACATCAATGTCATCAATTTTAAAGCATTCTCCATAAATGCTATTGATTTTTTCAGTACCACAAACATTTTTCAGATAAGTCTTGAAGTCAAATGTTAGAAGACATCCTTTTACAAACGGAGTGCGTACCACAAACTGGCAACACGTATAATCTAATCCCATGTCAGCAGAAAACCATTCTGCACATTCTGGGGATATTAGTCCCTCTCCATCACATGAATTTAGTTTGAGATTCATCACCCTTGTTTCAACGTGTTTTGATCCATCCGGATCTTTCACAATAAAATCTATGTTTTGGTTTGGCAGCAATGTTTCAAGGTCGGGGATTACGCAAATTCTTGGTTTTCTCACCCATAGAACGGAAGAAGAGGAGAGCGCGAAGTAAGCAGAAAATTTTGCCAGAGAAATGGATTCTATTCTTCCATATAATCCGCACATCAAGTGCTCCAGCAGGTACTCATATAATTGTTCATTTACGAAAGTAACGGTATTTCTACGCATCTGGCCGGAGCCGCAGCAGAATCGTTTGTACCTTATTCCATTCATTAAAAATCCATTTAATGCAATTGACTCATATGCCACCTTATTTGTAACAACCACATTCACTACATCTTTTACATAGATTAAATTATGTTTTTGGTCTTCAAGACTTCTGATTTGATTTTTAATATCTTCACTACTAGTTTGAGACTTAAGGTGTTTGATTGCTTCACCAATATCGTGAAGTTCATCAAATATTTCGTCGGGGTGTTTTGTGTTACCGTAATATTCTCTTATTTTTCTAAAAAGTTGGTGATCTCCTATCGAAACAATCTCGCATTTGGAACTTGCTTTCTCGTAGGAGTATTTACCCAAATTATAGACTATGCCATTAGAAGGGGCTTCTTTTTTCTTACTTCTTGATATCACGGAAGTTGGTAGTTTAATAATTTCATATATGGTTTGTTTAGTCATTCATCCTCCTTGCTGAAAAATTTAACATTAGTAAATCCGTGCTTTTTAAATATATCTAAAAGCATCTTTTGATCCATATAAACAGAGAAGGGTATCATGAATATTTTGGGAGAAGATTTGAATTTTAAAACACTAAGAAAATCTTTCATAAAATCAGTACTAAAATAATAGTATGAGTCTAGAAAGCCACTAAGATATTTGAATCTTACATTTTTATATTGATCCGTCCTCTTGCTTTCGGCGATAATTAAATAGAAAGGGTAATCTTTATATTCTTTTACAAAGGAATCATATAAGCTTAGTTCTTGAATCAATGGATTGATAAAATTACAGATCAAATTGACTACCTCATATATATTTTCCCCTGTATAGTTATACTGTTCATATTTTTCCTGTATTAAGTCATAAAAATCAATTATATTTGTCTTCTTTTGAAAAGTAAAAACATAACTATCTATCTCTATTTTATATCTATACTTATAATTTTTACAACTTATGTGAAAATTGCTGAAATTCTGATATTTTGCATGTATGAGTTTTACACATTTTTCACAGAATCTTTCTAAACCTAATTTCATCTCCCCATTATAATCTTTTCGCATGTCAATTATTGTTTTTTTAATTTCTAATTTATGATTAACATTAATTAAGAACTCCTGATGCAAACATATTTTATCATTATCAAATATTGTATTTTCAGGAGCAATATAATAAAATGGTAGTCTTGATACTTTTTCTTCTCTTATACCTACTCCTTGGCTTTTTACCCTATTTAAAAGTACATTGTCATTGCTGTTATATTTTGCATTTAAATCTAATATGGGATGATGGTAATTAATATTATTAAAGGCAAAAAGCTTTAAGGATGAATTATAATAACAATCGCAATGATTCTCTATAGTCTTATCTCTAGCTCTATCAAAGAAATATTTTTCTGTCCCACAGATCCAAATATCATGAATACCAGCCGCCTGATATAACAAATGTCTCTCATAAAATTCACTTGCTATAGGAGTACATTGATATTCAATAACATATTGTATTTTATTATGTTTGAACATGATATCGGGGCGTTGCTTAGTTTCCGGAAGCCATCCTTCTAATATAACATCAGATACATCATCTTGATTGGATATCCAGTAATACAAGTCTTGCTTGCCCTTTATATGTTCCTTGGTCTCTGGTTCTGTGTATTTATCTGGGCATTCTGCTTTTTCTTTATGACGAAAATATGGGGTAGCTACCATCCCGTGACAATATTCATATGGATTACCGCAAACTGGGCAAATCAATATGTTCTTGCCAGACCATTTTTTCAACATTTCTTTTGAATATTTGTTGTCAAAACAATTAATTATTTCACTCCCTAATAAACAAGTTAATATGATAATATCCTCCTATTATTTTAATCTAGTAATTTCTCGTAAGCGTATCCACAGTCAGTAGTATAAAAAATATTCCTAATTCCAGCACTTCTTATAGCAGCCATACACGCAGGACACGGCCTTGCCATTCCGAAGGGAGAATCATTTCTAATCCGGTAAACAAAAATTTTCACTTTGCTCCACTTGATCTCCAAATTTCGAATAGAACTTAGACACATGATTTCCGCGTGGGCTTTGGGAAGAGAGAAGTTATTACAATTCTGATTTCGATTCCGATAACGGTTGAAATGGTCTTGCTGTGGATGGGTTTTGTTTGTGTTGCAGCCGGTTCCGATTATATGTCCTTGATACACGGCAACGCATCCAACATGAACTTTGGGAAAATCGGAGAGCGCTGCTATGTCCTTTGCTATGTCAAAGTACTTTGCGTCGGATGATTTAATCAAATAATTCGTCCTCCCAATTTTCGGGCAAAAAATCATATTTGTCAAAAATATTAGTATCCCGGATCTTTGACAAATAGGTTTCATCCCCACTTGATTCATAAAGATTTTGATATTTCTTGTTTCGACTATTAATAAAGTTGTAAATATCTACAACTACTTCTAAGGGGTATTCTTTGCCAAGCAACATGTAGTTATATTTCTGAATCATTGAGCGACCATGATTAATTGTTTTTTTTGCATCAATAATCTCATCAGTAGGGAGGTAGTTAAGAGTCGAGGATATGTACATATTAATGTGAAGCTTATTGCAGAATCTGCCGTAGATATTTGTCGGGTACTTATTGGTTTTGACTGAGCGGGATGCAAAGCGGTAGATATAGATGATTTTATTATCCTCTAATATTTTGTTGTACTTATGAGCGGTTCTTTCATTCACCCCCGACAGTAAGCATAATTTTTCTATAGTACAGTTCCCAATAACATTTTTTACAATCTTACTGTTAGCGCACACTGTCGTTTTGGATGATAAGGTACTTAACATGATTACAAGGTATTTTAGTAATTTAAAATTATCCTTATCCGCTTCAGCCACCCGATATATTTCATCGCAATCAATAGTCAGAAAGCCTTCCTCATTGGAATCGAAGATTAAATTACTTGTGTCAATGATATAGTGGGGTTTTTCAGCCTTTAAAATCCTTAGCAGTCCTATATCAGAAAGGTTGTTAATCCCTGAAATGATCTTTTGCTGAGTATTCTGAGAGATAATGTCATTCCCAACAAGGTCGTAATATAATAATGTTGGTGTGACGTAGCGGGTTGTTATGGACTTGATACAAGTTCTTCTCAAGGAAATGTAAACTGCAATTCCATCAGGGCTTATATCAGGATTCTGTACGACTGATCTTTGTAGTATAATATTCGTTTTTTCACCTCCTTAAAGTGGGTCAAAAATCATTACCGCAAAAAATTGTATTTTGGGACTACTTTTTCCAAGACGGTTTTAGGAAAAATGTTATGTGAAATTAAAAGAAAAGTGCAGTTATATTATATAAGAATATATTATTATGTATATAGTGGTGCGAGGGGCTGCGTTTTCCAATAAAAAGAAAATTCATTTGTTCTTGGTAGGGGATGTTTCTCTGAACCAGATAACATAGTCAGGCAAGACGAGGGGGAGATATGCGGGAACGGTTCTTACCCTTTTTGTCTTTCTAATGTTTAATATGCGTAGAAACTTCTCAATCGAATAGGGGTAAATGACATTTTTTTAAAAAATATTTTCTAACCCGATAATATCTCCCGCCTGTAAGGGGGGCGGGAGAACTCTTATTGGAATGTTTAATGGCAGCAAGTTCTTTTTGAATGCTTCAAAGGGGAACAAAATTGCCAGTAAGAAAAGCCGAGATATCCTGTTGGTATTCTTTGTTGCGATTTATAGGGTAAATTGAGGGTATTTTAAGTAATTTTGAATCTGGATGCAGTTTAGGTATCAATGGTTGTCTGGGGATTTAAATTTGATTTTAGCATCAAAAAGGAGCATTTTTCTCCATGATAAGGATAAAAAACGCCTATAAGATAGAAAAGTCATAGTCTTCTGCGATTATTTGATGGTAATGGGGGGATAAGCGGGATATGAGATATACTATTGGGCGGGTAGAGTGGTCATTTACTTTACCCTTCTAGTGCCGCCTATCGGATGACCACTCGTTTGTCAGATTCTTCGAATCAGCCAAACATCATTTTATTTTTAATTTTTCTTTTCGTCTTAGGGGTGTTCGGTGGAGACTAATAATAAGAAGTGATATTTTTCTTAAAGGCGTTGGAATTCTACTGTTTTGCGTTGTTATTGGCACTGTAATAAGAATTTTTCAGGGATAGGAATATTCTGATTTTGGCCCTTAGATGGGGGTATTCGATGAAGTGTTGACATTTCTATGTTATAGGGTAGGAATGGGTGATTTATGGGGTAATATAGGGGATTTTTAGCTGTCTGAAGATTGGTGAAACGATAGGGAATATGATATTTGACCGAAGCGGTTTCCGAACGAAAATGGGGGAAAATTTCGGGATTTGGGAAATTTTATGATGTGTGAATGGAATAGCTGGAACCAAACTACGACAATAATTCATTGCTCAGAATGTAAACCATCCCCCTCCAATACAACCACCAACCCTTGACTTTGCAGGGTTAATGTGACATTAGGTTTTTTTGGCACATTAACTTTGTGGTAAAAGTTATATAATGATTTTAAAAATGTTGTTGTTATCCGTACAATATTTTCCATATTTCAAATCGGCTAATTTAATGCAGTCATTCGGTCTAGTTCGTTTAGACCAGATAAAATAGACAAAAATGATATCACAATAGTATCACATTAGTATCACTTTAACCCCATTTTAACCCCATTTTAACCCCATTTTAACATTCAACCCCATCCAAACACCCACTACATAAAACACCAATACTAAACCCGAAGTATACCAATACTAAACAAATCGCCCAGATAATCACCCCAACAAATTAATATTCAAAACCGCTTGACAACCTCATCCGGATCTGGTATTCTACTACCAGAACACTTGTTTGCTATTTGGCGTAGCAGACGGACAACACCCAGATCACCCATTTTTGACAACATCCAATCAATCATCCTTTTTAGGCTTGCGGCCTTTTGGTCGTGGTATCAGTGCATCAGTCAGGTCATAGCCGTCTTTAATAAGCTGAGCTTTGATTGCTTCAACCGTGTAGCTATTGCGTGATATACCACGCTTAATTAATGCGTCCTGTAATATATCGTACAGTCTGTTCCCCATACTGACATTGTATTTAACACGGTTGAGGGCGTCTGATTTGCGGTTTGCTCTTAGTTGCGCCGGACTGGTTTTTTTTCTGGCATTATTGTCCATTGTGAGATTCCTTTCATTTATGGGGACTTAATATAATTAAGCCGGATTTTAATTCCTGTGAATAAATCAGTATATATATGAACGATTATCTTAGAAAATTAAGTATTTGCTACATTATAACGTGTATATCTTATATACAATATACGGGGGCTAGTGTATAATTGACTTATAGAAACAACCGCACCTTGACAATTTTATAGGCTTTACACTCTCTGGAGGATATGATATACTCACACAAAAGGGAGGTACACCAAATGCACGACAATGAACTACTTCAGGTAGTCAGTGACATGTTAGCCAAACAACTACAACCAATACATGCAAAGCTTGATAAGCTTGATGGTATTGAGTCCGATGTTTTAGGGCTTAAGTCCGACATGGTTATAGTTAAGTCGGATGTATCTGGTCTCAAATCAGACGTGGCGGGACTTAAGGCAGATATGACCGACGTCAAATCAGATATTGCCGATCTAAAATCCGACGTAGCGTCAATAGATTCTGATGTAACGGGTATCAAGGTAACGCTTGAAAACGACATTCAACGTAATTTCTCCTTACTGGTTGAGGGCATAGGCGATATTAGAGACAGGCTACACGAAACCAGCGCCACCACTGACATTAACGCCGAAGACGTAGCTACATTAAAGGCGGCTATACGCATTATAACAAAGTAACCAAAATACATAAATCATACATACGAGTGTAGAGCCTATAAAGTTGTCAAGGTTCTACACTTTTTTAATTGATACAATGAACCTTGTCAATTACATACTTTTCCCTCTGTCTGGTTCATATACCAAAATATCAGACGGTTGGCAATCAAAATACTTGCATAGTTTATCAAGCATATCAATAGGTACTTGCTTGATCCGGTTGTTAGCAAGTGCGTTAATAGTAGCTTCCCTGCACCCCGTGTCTATTGCAAGTTGACGTTGCGTCGTTTCTTTAATGGCGTCGGGAATAACCTTTTCCTAAATCAAAGAGGGCAGTGTTACCAGCACTACCCCCAAGCGGAACAAAAGAAAATGCCCCAAATCACAATTCCATTCTAAGGCATTTTCCCAAAATGTTCAAGTCAGAACATTTGTTCCCAACAAACCACAACCCGTTAAAAGTATCTGTGATGGAGTGTCCAGAGAGTCCACATGATCCCCAAAAGAGGATAAGCGGAGGTATTCAGAAAACTAACCAAAATCAGACCAACCGCATGCAGGTGAAGCGCATTAGACTTCACAGTGTCAACTGGGCACCCTGACCACATCCGGGACAGAGTAGTTATACTCTATCAGACGTGGCAACGAATACCATCGTAACCCAGAACAATAACATATGTACTAGAAATAGTGAGAGTTTTGCGGTATCTGAGTCTGAAACCGTGGCCTGTGGGGTTTGGAAGCCGTAACGGGAGTGAGAGGTATTTACCTATTGTATGGGGATCTCTGACACGACAATTAACTTGTATAGAGGTGGATACAAGCGAAAACGATCATGAAAGGCCATACAAACATAGCAAAATACAAACCACGGAAAAAGAGCTGAGAAATACGTTCTTAAAAAACCGCTATAAGACCGAACCGGAGGAAGATAAAAAGCGGTATACAAATACATAGGAACTACAAAACATAGACGCCAGCACAGTGCAAAATAGCGTTTTCTGGACACGGAAAACGACGAAACGCATTCGGAGTTGAGAAAATCAATCACGAAAATTCAGGTATTGCCAAACGGCAATGCTTTTTATTATTTATCGATGTAAACGATTGTTATAAAATATTACGGGCATTCGTTTACATCCGTAAGTAATAAAATATAAGGAGGAACGAAAAAAATGAGAAAACAAAATGAAGTAAGATACATAGTAACAGATATAGCGGCTATCGATGTTATTCGGATCAATAATAAGTCAGAGGCATACCGACAAGCGACCGCACACGGTTGGGGCGTGGTAGACATTGACGAAAATGGAACTTTTTTTTGTGATGAAGATTCCAGAGCGATCCTCGTAAACAATCAAGGAGAACAACGCTTCATTTCCCCTTATACAGAACTGAACCGAAAAGAGTGGTTCAAACAAGCTGAATGTAGTGTAATTCTTCAAAGCGATTCTTGCGGTTATTCATTTTGGGAAAAAGAAAAAGGGCTTGTAAAAATCTTTGTTACTCGTAATGAGAACGGACTGATTGAAAGTTTTCGTTTGGTTGACTGGACAGAAAATTCTCCATATGAAGATGAGGAAGAAATTACATTCGAAGATCTTCCCGAAGTAGACCCATATACTGAGTATTAAAAAAGTTTCATAACACAAAATTAGGGCTTATAGCTTTCATCGGTTATAAGCCTATTTCTATTCGAAAAAGAGGAGAAAAAAATTATGATGAAAAATGAGTATGAAAGAATCGTTGGATACGAAGTTAGCGACGAAGATTATATTGTTATAGCGGAAAAATTGGAAATGGCAAGCGCTAGATTTAACGAACGCCACTATTATGAACCCGAATTAGACCTTGACGGAACATCCGAAGACCTATACACGGACGCAAGGAACGGTTATATTGACAACCCGGACGCTTTGCATCGTTTAGGGGAAATTCTCACACAAGAAGGGAAGACCGAAGAAGCGGAAAGAGTTGGTTATATGGAAGAACGGGAAAATGAAGATACAAACCCCTATTCTATAGCAGAAATGAAACTTGACTATCTGAACGGCTACCATTCAACCGATGAAATAACGATAAACGATGATACAAATTTTACAGTCATTTACGAACAGGGGAATAACAGTGTGGTTGTTTCCCTATCTCAAATGTGGCAGGATGGGGAAACATACATTGAAATGAAAGGTGTTAACGCTCTTTCATTCGATGAATTCAAAAATATGAATCATGATGATTTTGAACGTTTCTTAGGGGCGATGCTTATGTATAGCATGGTAGAAGAAGATGGAGGAATGTAGAATGGCATTTAAAAACTGCAAAGATAAAACAATTATAGACATGACAATAACTGAAAGAAAAAAACATGCACAAGATTTATTAATGTCTGAAATATCAAAAATTGGATACTCAATGGAGGATATTCCAAAAGAGGAATTTGATATTATTATGAAACACATTAAACAACAAGGGGACAGAATAGGCAAGATGTTTGGATATGACGGAATGTGGTTTTCTTAAACCCGTCCCAGAGGGGGCAGAAAGAGAAGGAAAATAATGAAAAGAACAAAATTAAAAGAAATTGCAAAAGAATTATTATTAGACGGTTTAGCAGGGGCTTACTATATCATTGGAGCAACTGAAAACACCGAAAACTTAACAAAAGAAGAAGAAATAATATTTAGTTATATTCAAAAATTTGGTAGGATAATGTCAAAATCGATTGGAAAAGAATATTACACGATGTGACCTATTCACCCGACCCCGGCGTTGTCCGTGGAAGAAAGAGAGGATTCTATGAAAATCAACTATCAAATAATGAGTGACAACCAGAAAAACGAAAACGGGAAATATGTCCCGGATATTGACAAATTGATTCAGACAGCGACATGCGCCGAAGAACTGGAATACATCATGAAAATAGTCCAGCGGTATGATGAACGCAAGGAAACGGGGTTTACACTTGAATTTGCGTATAATATGATCTATATTACCCGCCTCACATGCGGACATTTTGAAATCTTTCAAACTCCTTGTAATGAACATTACAGTTTACATGAGAATTTGAAAAACGCAAAGACACACGCCGAAACTAGTAAGTGCACAAAGTGTATTTGTAACTGGTAATCAAACATTTGAAAGGAGAATATAAAAATGGGAAATAGAAATTATGAAGATGCAGTTAAAAAAGTACGCAACTTATGGGAAGAAATTAAAGGATTCTTTACAGATAGTTACGAGGAATACAATGAATTTTGCAAGGAGGCAAACGGCGATATATACCTTGTATCGGATGTTGACGAAGTTTTCAAATCTCTTATTATGGACTATGAGACTGGATTTGAAGGTGAAGAAGACATTATCGGTTTTCTTGATCGTCATAAAATCAAGTGGTTGTAACTGAATAGAATGAACAATTCAATGAGGAAGCTGAAAAGCTTCTTTTTTTATTTCAATACCTAATAGGTATAAGAATAATTGGAGGAAAATAATATGAAATATAAAACAACTAGAAGTGTCGTTAATAATGGCTATGTTACAAGAATAAGCGTAGGATATTGCAATCTACAATCGTTATTAAACTATATTAACCCAGTATCCTATACTTGTGGGGTTTATGGTTGGAACGCAGATATATATGAGATTGGAGACATAGCGATTATTACAGGCTATAGGCCTTTTGGAAACATTTCCCCTTCATATGATATATGCCAAAAATATGAGGAAGAAGCTAATAAAATACGTAATAACTTTACTATCTCATGGGAAAAAGAAAAAGAACTTTTAAATGAACTAATAATCACTTTTATTAAGGAGGTGGCGTAATGAAAAAGACGGTAACATGTATCTTATTAGCAATAACACTTGCAATTGCAACATTTTCTGTATTTAGAAAAGGGGATGTCATGCCAGAAAACTACATAAACGCAGAGGATATTATTAAGGCAGATATGACAGACACGGGTATTTTGTTAACGTTTGCTGATGGTAGCGGATACTTTATAGATACTATAAATTGAAGAAGGAAAACCTATCATGGGTTTAATGCAAAAATAATATAAGGAGGCAATGCTATGTGCAAAATGTTTGAATGTATTCATGATGTTGGTGGAATGTGTGAATACTATAATGAATCAGACTATTGTGGTTGTGAGTGCTGTGAGCATATAGATGACTTTTGTAGTAGTTGTGCAATTAGAGAAATGTGTACAGATAATAATGAGTAGAGTTAACTTACTAAATAGAGGTTAGAAATCCGCAGGGATTTCTTTTTTAAATGGAAAGAAAGGAAAGGTTGACATATGGAACAAACAAAAATGATATTGCAGGATGCTATCACTGAAGTATTGGACAAACACGGAAAAGAATATGAGTATACAGAAATCTCCTCACTCATAGACCGCTGGTTTGATAGTAAAAAACCCCTCATCGAAAAAATGAGGAAACACCCGAACTGGAATGAAGAAGCTTTTGCGGTAATTATGACCACTGATGAAATCAGAGATATTGAACCAAAAGAAGCCCGTAATGTAATAAAGGATATGCTAAATTATGCAGAAAATAATAATATTGTAATTCCTGATGATATCCAAAGAAGTATAGAAATCTTACGGTGTTACACAAGCCAATTTATTGATACGGACATGAAGGAAATCTTGCAACAAGAAAAATTAAAAACAAATGAAGGGCAAAAAGTATCCCGTCTATTAAATTCCCTTTTCAAAAAGGCAGGACTGGATAAGCTCCCAGAATATAACAAGCTATATGCTAAAGTGGCTGACGCTTTTAATCCGTTGGTTATTAAGCGGACAAGTGTTTTGTCAGTTCATCCATGCGATTATTTACATATGTCATACGGTACCGGCTGGAAATCTTGTCATAATATCGATGATGGTTGTTACATGGCAGGAACACTTTCATATATGGGCGATGAGGTTAGTTTAATTTTTTACACGATCAACAATGATTATAGTGGAAACGAATATTATAATCAACGAAAAATAACAAGAAATGTGTTTTGTTATTCGGACACTATGTTGATGCAAAGCCGTCTATATCCTAATAATGATGAAGATAAGAAAACGCAATATAGGGAAATAGTACAACGGATTTTTTCAGTATGTGATAATATCCCTAATTTGTGGATAAAAAAGAACTCTGAAAGTTTAAATGATTATTGTATGAATCATTATGCTGCGAAGCATTATGCTGATTATATCTATTCAGAGTATAAGGCAAATATCTCATTGCAAAAAGATTTTCAATTAAAAGACCAAATGATTATTGGTTCAACATGTTATTGTCTGACGTGTGGGGAAGAAATTGACGAGGAGAATGATTTATATTGCGATGATTGCGGTAATAGCACTGTTTGTTGTAATGAATGTGGTGAAGCCATCTATGAGGAAGATGCATATATCATAGACGGGGAATATTATTGCCGTGATTGTGTGAGTTACTGCGAACGATGCGGAGAACATGTTTTAAATGTAACGGACGTTGGAGGCTACTATTATGTATGTGACGATTGTTTAGAAAATCACTATACACAATGTGATGATTGCGGCACATGGATCGAAGAAGATGAATCCTATAGTATTAGCAATGGTGTAAAATATGTGTGCGGTGATTGTATTGAGAATTATGTTTATTGCGAGGGTTGCGGAGAATATTACTACGCCGAAAACTGTGCTTACATTGAAGGGGAAAACAGGTATATATGTGAAGACTGTTATTCGGATGATTATTTTATGTGTGAAGAATGCGAAAATGTGCATAGGAACAGGGAGCGCCACGAATACGAGGGTAAAGAACTTTGTAACGACTGTTACTCTGAAATAGAAAATCAAAATATGGAGGTAGCATAATGAATATTGAAAAGATTTTTATGTCCACACAAAAAGAATTGAAACAGGCGCTTTATGGCGTATTAAAGTCGGCAGGGTATCGCCCTGTAAAACAAGACGGTTTTATTTTTGCGCAAGGAACACACCCCGTTATGCTGGTTGCTCATCTCGATACCGTTCATCATGAGCCGGTAAAACAGATTTGTTATTCTAGAGATGGCAATATAATGATGTCTCCGCAAGGTATAGGCGGGGATGACCGTTGCGGGGTATATATGATTCTTGAGATCATTAAGGAATTTAAGTGTTCAATTCTCTTTTGTGAAGATGAAGAGATGGGAGCCATTGGAGCAGGGAAATTCACAACGTCCGGAATTGCCCCGAAGGGAATAAACTACATTATTGAAATGGATCGTAAGGGGTTAAATGATGCGGTATTTTATGACTGTGATAACAGAGACTTCACTGATTTTGTATTGGAGGCAGGATTTATTAAGGCAGAGGGATCTTTTAGCGATATCTCAGAAATTGCTCCTTTTCTTGGAATTGCAGCCGTAAATATTTCAAGTGGTTACTATAATGCACATACTCAACACGAATATGTGAATCTCCTTGAGGTTGAGAACAATATTTACCGCATTAGTAAACTTATAAAAACGGAAAGTCCACAGTTTGAGTATATAGAGAGGGAATACAAGCCGTTAAAGTTGCCCTGCTATGAAAAATATGGGTTATTGGAAGATTTTTTGTATGATCCCAATGAATTAGAAGGTGGCTATAGGGAACTTATGCTAGTAACGGATGAAATGGGATATGTCACAGATAAAAATGGAGAGTTAAATGATTATGAAGATTTTTGTATTGATTGTAATAATAAGCTTTATGTTTTAGATATAGATACTATGGATGGACTTGAAGAATATATTGCTTATGAAGCAAAAGATCATCATTTGAGTAATTATGATGGGGGAATTGTAAGATTTAATGCTAAATTAGCAGAGCAAATATTTGTAGTATTATGAAGAGGGGCGTAAAAATCAACAATAGAAGAGAGGAGCAAAAATATATGAACAAGAATATTTTAGCGGTCGATATCACACATATGCTGGTATATGATTTTTTGAAAGAGGGAGAAACAGAAGCGGAACTGTTAGAACGGGCTAATAATTCTAAACAAAAAGAAATCGAAACATGGGGGAATCATTGTAAAAAGTATCCCCATAAAGGAACAATATTCTTTGAATATTTAAATCAAGCGGAGGGAAAAGAGTATAAAATTATGACCTTCGAGGAATACCAAAAAGCTGAACGGGATTATTATATCAATCGCCCCATACAAGAAATAACGGAAGAAAAGTTCTGCGAAATGCTGGACGTGTTACCGCCTAAATGCTGGACTACAATTCAGGGGATCGAAATGTTTTGTATATCTGAAATGATCACGGGATCATATACAAGGCAATATGCAAAAACGCCTGTAGGTGAAAAATACTATACTAAAATTGTTGATATATTAGATAAATCGACGTGGATACATAATTTTCTGTAAAAGGTAGAAGAGGAAATTAATAAAGGTCAAAAGATTGATTAAAATGTTGATTTTATGAAGAAGGGGGAAATAATATATGCTGCCACAAGAAAAACTAGCACACAAGCTTATTTTTGAAAGATTTACCCTTGGTTATATGTTTTGGTTCCTTACAAAAGAAGTTGAAAAGGCAATGGATGAATGTGGACTAAAATACCGAACAGGAAGAGGATATATTGACTTATTGGGCGCGGTAAATAGGCACGGCGAAAAAAGTATTTCTGAATGGTTAGAAAATGGATCAGAAAGAATTGATAAGGTTGTAACCATTGACTGGTCGAAACGATATGGGGAATATGTAGGCGGTATTACTATATTATAACAAATTTAAAGGAGGGAATGAAAAAAATGTATGAATTGGATAAACAGAATTTTGGTGAAATAATGTCCGCTAATTTTGCAGTAGATGGAAATATTATTATGTTGCCAAACAAGAACCGAATATTTCCATATTTTGAGTTTAGTATAAAGGGGGAACGGGAAAAAATTATTTGGGTATTGCAAGAATATGAAGGAGCGGATAGTTATAGATATCGTGGAGGTGAATCATTTAGCGTTATTGACTTGTTTGGCAGTCTTGAAGAAGCTATAAAAGCATGGGCTTCTATTGAGCAAAAAAGACAAGAAGTAAGATAGTTATTGAGCCTAAAAAACAATAAATTAAAGGTATGAAAGTCTGGTTTTATTTAAACTTATAAAATTAACAAAGGAGATGCAGGAATATGACAAGATGCTTTGAAATTGAAACGCCACTTGGTAAATTGAAAGTTTGGGCAAAACACGAAAAGGATACAGCGGAAGATTTTCCCGGAGTATATATAGATTTAGTACGGGATGATGAAAATATTTTACTTGCTTGTATTGAGTATGACTCTTGTGGAGAAGAATTACAAACATGTGTATATGGTGATGTACTTGATGATTCACCCACAGATATTGTTAAGCATTATAACTTAGAAAAAAAAGAAGGTTTTATACATAATTTGAAGGAGGAAAATTAAAATGGAAGATATTTTTCTAAGAAAAGAATATTTTGAAAATAACCCGTGGTATGACGAGTTTTGTGTATTCTTGAATATTGGAGTATGCAAACCAGAAAAAGAAGAATATATTGAACCGATGCAGGATGCACTGTCTAAAATGGGATATAAGACAACATAACAGGCGGCATTATAATTGAAGCTGAGACAGAAAAACAAGCAAGAGAAAGTTTTGATAAAATTCCTGCACATTCACTTTACGAAGAAGCGACGTCGGCAGAAATAACAGAAGTATTCGAGGAAGAGTAAACAATGAAAACATTACAGGAAACTATCATTGAAAAAGGAATTGAAAACGTAAAAATCCAATGTCTGTAATTGGAATGGCTTGTTGGGATATGATACAATCATCAAAGATTGGATAAAAGATATTTTTGGAGTCGATCTATAAATCAGAATAGAAGGTTTTTTATTAAAAATTATAAAGGAGAATAGAAAAATGGATATTGAAAGATTACAAGAATTAGTTAATAAGGTGAAAGTCATTGAAGATTTGGAAAGTGAAATAATAAATTATAACACAAAAGTTGAAAGAGCCAAAGATAGATATAGGGCTGTAGTTGAGATTCAAAAATATATGTCAGTCATAGCTGAAACAGTAAAAGATTTATGTTTTGAGATAGACTTACCATTAATTAATTTATATTGGCTTAATCAAGATATAGACAGAAATGATTCAAGAACAAAACACCACCATCTTATAATAAAATTTAATAAAGGCTGTGTAACCTTTTTCGAACCATCGTTTGCTTCTGAATTTAAATGGAATAACTTCTGCAACCTCACAAAAGAAGAAATATATAATTATAAAACAGATGAGGAAATTAAAATAGATTTTGTTAGACTTATAGGCAAATGGGCAGAAATCAAAACAACACTTGAAATGGGGATTGAAAAAGTTTTATTAGAACAAATAAGCAAGAAAAAGATTGAATCAATTAACTTCGTCAATAGTTGTCAAAGAATAATGGAATTTACAGTTTGAATGAAAGGAGAGTTTTATGCAAAAATTAAAAAGGAGGTTTCTATGGGTATGTATATAAACCATGAAATGCTTAACACTGAAAGGTATAGAATATATAACTTGAAATTCTATATGAGAGGTGATTTAAAGGGATATGCCCAAGGAATGATTGAATTCAATAATGGAAGGGGACATGAATTTCTATATAGGGTGTATGATCCAGAAAACGGTGATAGCAAAACTATGGTATCAATAGATTGGGGTTTTAAAAACCCAATGGTAGATGAACTATGGGATGAGATAGAAAATAATTTAACAAAGATAATAAGCAATTCAATTGTTATTGGGAGCGAAGAAGATTTGAATTTTTGGAAAGTCTGCAAGGATAATCTATAGAAGGTTAATTTTATCCGAATTGATCAATATGAGTTGATTTTAAGAAGAGAAAAAGAGTATAATGTATCTAATATAATAACGGGGAGAAAGAGAGGAAAATATGAATAACGAAAATTGCAATTATACCTGGGGATTACTTCAGGTAAATAAAATTGATGAAGAATCACTTTCAGCACTAAAGTGGTATATCGCTACTGAGGTGTATGCATGGTTTGCCTCCTGTGAATCCGCTGATGGCTATTATGCTGTCACGCATGATAGGAACCTTGAAAATGCTTTCCTCTATAGAGTTTCCGAAGGAAGAATATATGATTATAAATACTTTCATACGGGGGAGTTTGGCTTGACTAATGATGTATTTGAGATTGTGGATACACCAATCATAACAGGTGATTGGATAGAATATATAAGTCCCATGAACGAATCTCACAAATGGAATTTCATTGCAGTTGATAAAGTCCCTCACTCAACATGGAAAAAATTTCTTGAAAATAATGAATATATTTTTTATGCGTCGTGTAATTCCCCTGATGGTATTTACATCAGTTCTGGTTTATACGGAGAATCAGAAAAAAAATATAAAATGTTAGAAGAAAAAGTGAAAGAATACAAAAAGAAGCTTCAAGAAATCTCAACTGTCAGGGATATTTTAGGGGCTGATATCTTAGAAGTCATTCCTAAAGAAAATTCAATTGCATACAAGGAATCAGAAACAGGTAGAGACTACTGTTATAAGAGTACATACTTGTATTTTGTTTGTGGCGGGATGATTTATAATTATAGAAGATCCATTTTTGGTGATTTTTCTGATCTAGAATCCGAAGTCATAAGACCCCCTATGACGGGAGTATGTTACTTCGGGTTTGATATCGAGTCTTTAGATAAACAATGTGCAAAAAAAAGAAGAGACAATTTATTTCGGGTGAAAATTTAAACAAGCTTAGTATGAATTGGCATAGAACCGGATAATGGGTGATTTATTAAAACCCTTGACAACATATAAGGATGTAACTACAAAACATTGGACTTATGGCGAAAACCATAAGTCTTTTTTTATGCAAAAAACAAGGAGAAAATATGCATCAACTTAAATACTGGTGTCGAGAAGTCACTCATGTTCTTATAATCATTGCTTATTTTGCATCATGGATAGTAATGATTTTAGCACTGTATAGGCAGGATACTCCTATAATGTCGCTGCTGGGAATAGGATTGTATGTTGTAAGTATGTTATCAATTGTGAGGGGAGGATGATTGAAATGGGAAGCAAGAAAAGAATTTGCCTTCTGCTTTTGCCAGTTTTGTGGGCTACACGCAATCTATGGGATCTGGGTTCACTGACTTATTATGCATGGGATGAAGAGTATGTTCTTGCCGAATTTATAAGTGGAGCCGTTAAGAGAGTTGATGTAACGGGGATTGATGACACAGAAATGATCTTGAAAATCATTGATGAACTTGTATGTAAATAAATAGAAGACGGATTTCATTGAAAAAATTGGAGGGAATATGAATAATAATAAAGTATGTAAATTTTTTAAAGGAACATATTATGAAGAACTATGTACATTGAATAATAATATTGATGATGAAGGGGGGTGCGTATATGGAAATGGTATTGAATGTGGTAATCCAATATGCAAATTTTTTGAGGAACAGGAGGAAAAGAAAAATATTAAGCCGGAGACAAGATTCTTTAAGAGAGCGGCGTTTTTAACAAATTTTGATTGTTTTGAAAAAGTCATGCAAGAACTACTAGATGATTCATCTCTGAAAATAGAAAAAGAATATCCTGTTTTATCTATGTATAGTGAGGGTTCTCATCATGTATATGATGAAGATGAGATTACGGATATAATTGGAAACTATTTAGGAATTAATATTATTGGATATTTCATGTATGTTGATTTAGAAGAGATTTGTTTTGTCAGTGACAAATAGAGGAGGCGAGGCTGTATGAATAAAGTTTTGATTACTGCTGATGAAATGGTTGCTTGCTTATTGAATGATATATCGGAAGGAATTTCAATAAACAGTTCTGGCGACAGACTAAGCGACTATCATTCATTTGTGGAAGATGAAAATGGAAATTGTGTCTGTGTAAATATTACAGAAGAAAAAGAGGGGTTAGCGCCAGATGAATACTATTACTCCGTACATTTGATTGATGGCATAACAGGAAAGGACGCAGAGATATTTTCTACGAGGGATTTGAGTAGAGAAAGTTTACTTGAATTGGTTGATAGCTTAATAAAAAATACGTTGGAGGAATTGAAATGAAACCATACACAATATGGGAAGTAGTACGTATTGAGGGGACATTAGAAGCATTAAGGTTATGTGATGAGATGGAAGAAATATTACAAAATAATCAAAAATATTATGTTTTGGAAGGATATTTAATCCCTAAGAAGGAGGATAAATAATGCAGTGGAAAGCTGAAAATGAAAATACACATACAAAAGAATCTCTTTACGAATTTATGTCAAAAGTTGCTGATAATGTTAAGTGGGAAGACAAAGATGGCATTAGTTTTTCGAGGACGTTGAAATTTGAAGTGTTGGGCCGATATTATGAAATAATTTGGTTTCATAACTTTTGTCATTTACTTAATGATGAAGCAAAAAAACGTCCATTACAATGTGATTTTGATACAATTTATACTGATACTTGCTATCCTTGTTATTGTAACGGTAATGATAATATAACCTTCTCTTATAGGGGTAATACAGTGGTTCGTATTCCGCTTGAATCTGGTTTCTTGTATAAATCAAAATGTGTATAGAATTGTAGTTTTATTTACAAATATAAAAAATAAAAAGGAGAACAAACATATGAATAAATATAATGTTGGCGATACAATAAAAATATTAAATGGTGGCTTAGGTGCAATGGGAGCAGATGGACACGTGGGTGTTGTTACTAAAAAGAAAAACGGCAATGGATTATTAGACTATGATGTCGGATTTAATGTTGAGATTGGTAAGTTAAACCAGATATGGCGTGTTTCTATTGATGGAGAATATAAACTTATTAAAAGAGGAGTTAATACGATGATAACAAAGACATTTGATTCTAAATTTGATTTTGGAGATGAGGTTTATTTAATTAAAGAAAGCCCAACTGAGATACAGTGTGCTATGTGTAATGGGGAATGTACTATTGATAATCCCATGACACAAGCAAAAATTAAGTGCCCTTGTTGTAATGGGAAAGGAAAAGTAATATTAAGCGATACTAAAACATGGTGTGTAATAGATGATTTGTTTAAAGTTACAGAAATGCGAATAAAAGCATATTCTAAGGAGAATTATTACATAAAATATAGTGTAAGACAAGCACTTGGAAATAAATATAATCCATCAGAAATGAATATATTTTGTTCGAAGGAATTGGCTCAAGCAGAATGTGATAAGCGCAATCGACCAGTTAAGAGGATTGACTTAAAAGATATTCAAATATCAAGTTGTTTTAAATCAACCATGCCAAACACAGATAAAATCAAGGAATGTTATGATTTTTACAAAAAGAACAATAAGCTTGATAGAGATATTATTATTGATAAGAATAATGTTTTAGTGGATGGATATGTTGGTTATTTGGTATGCAAAATGCTTAGCAAAGAAAATATAAGAGTATTAATTGCTTGATAAAATGTGTATAAATTACGGGTTTCATTGAAAAATATAAAAGGAGAATGTAAAATGGGATACAACACAACTTATACATTACGTACATACGATTCTGATAAGGATATAATCGAGATTTCAGATGATGCCTCAGAAGATGAATTTGAATGGTTAAAATACGCAATTGATGACGATGGAGAGTGGCGTGTTATATCAAATTTTTGGCATGATCATGAAACAGATATGAGGAAGCTATCAATAAAATATCCAGATATCGTTTTTGAATTATACGGGGAAGGAGAAATCCGTGGGGATATATGGATTAAATACTTCAAGAACGGGAAAATGCAAAGCGGCCACACCAAGATAACGTTTGACAAATTTGATGAGAAGAAACTTAGATAACACATAGACAGCGGATTTTATATTAAAATTGAGAGGACGAGGTGAAATAATGCGACGTTACACAATGTATGTTTGCGAGAAGTGCAAGAAAGAATCAAGCGATATAAATGAAATTAAATTGTGCGAGGCAAAACACTATGGGTTAAATTCAATTGAAGAACTGGAAGAATATGATTTATTGGTCAAGATATTTGATGACGCTTCAAGAATTTTGTCTTGTGCTCAAAATCCAGAATTATTGCAACGACAAGATGACGCTTTGAAAGAATTGATGAATTATGAAAAAGAACACAATATGAAATTGTGAGGAGGAACAAGAGTTATGAAATACGATGTAAAAATTATACAATCATTGGAAGGGTATGTTAGAATCGAGGCAAATTCAAAAGAAGAAGCATTACAAATTGCTGATAAACGATATAATCGTGATGGTTCTGAATTGCCAGATATGGATGACGTAAAAGATTTAGATTTTGAGGCTATTCCTAAACCTTGTAGGTGGCATCGTCATATCGAAGATTGTCTTTGTAATAATGGCCCTGACGATCCCGGCGATTGCATTTATGAAGACGGTATTTATCATGGTGGAGATGAGTGTAAATATTATGAGTAAAGTTTTAATCAATTTGAAGGAGAGATAATATATGGATGATTTATGGATTGGATATCAGAAGCTTAAAGAGGAAAACAAGATTCTTAAATCTGTAATAAAAAATTTTGGAATTAGCGAACATAATTTTTTATCTGCGTTTACGATAAGGCTGAGTGATTTTACCAAGCAAGTTGTATGTGGGCGTTGTTACAAACTTGGAGAAGTAAACGAAGAGTGTCCCGAATGTGGTGGAAAGGGTGTTCACAAGAAAACAAATAAGCAGTGGGTTGTAAACAAGCATCCTGTAATAATAGTAAAAATTGATAGAACAGAAGACGGTAAATATTTTAGATTTTGGACGGATATGTCGAATTATTATAAGGCTTATTCTGTGAACAAAGAATATCCAGATGGAATTGCTTATATTCATTTTACTCTAGATGATGCTTCCAATGAGTGCAAGAGATTAAATGAAAGATTAGATAAGAATTTGCAGCAAATGGAAGTTCTGTTTAAAGGAGGAAGTTAATGGCACAGACAAAAGAGTATTTATTTGTTACAAGTAGAAATTTGGGTAACGATGTGACTGTATTAAAAATTAAAGATAGCTTTTATGCGGATGCACTTGTGAAATTTTATAAATATTTGGGAGGTACTATTTCTTACGATATATTTAAGAATACAGTTACTAGAAGTGTTGAAATGGATAGATTTGAAGAATCAATAAAATATTTTGAACAAAAAACGGGAGAAAGTGTATTATATTTTGGTATTGTTCACGAAAAACCTTTTGTTGATTATGTTGCGATAGTTGACTGTGAATAGAAGGGGAATTTTATGGAGAATAAAGAAATAGAAGAAAAGGTTGTTGAGATATATGCCGCCGTCAAGGAGTTGCTTGAAGTGGTTATAAGAGAAAGAAACAATGAGTCAGAAGGAATAAACAAAAACAAAATCGAAGCAGGGGAGGTGAACCTAAGGGAGTCCATCAAGCTAGGTAACTACACATGGACAGAATTCTATAGTAATGATGATGGTGTCTATTTTTTACTGGATAAAGAACATGAGATCAAAAACATTCCGTTTGGCGAGAAATCTAATAATTACATCGACAGTCACGCCAGAAGAGTAGCAAATGAATGCGTCCCGTCAAAGGTTGCATTGGAAGTATTGGGGGAAAATGCATTTGTTCCGGTAGAGATTGATTTAATGAGTTTTAATAACTCTGGAGCGCATATGCCGTGCAGGGGCGACCTTTTTGGGATTATAACCTATGATATTTACCTAAATAATATGTATTATATCGACCCCCTCTTATATGTGGTTGTCTACTCCATACGGGGATGGTTTCGTTCTGTGCGTCAACTTAAATGGAAGTGTTACCTATGACTTCTATTCCCACGCTTGGGCTGTGCGCCCATTTTTAATCTTGCGACCTAATGTCCTTGTATCTTTGGTGAAGCAATGTAAGACAGATTATACCCCGTATGCATAGAGTGTACGGGTTTTTTATTACTTGAATAGGAGGATGAAAGAATAAAAATGTTAAGAGGGGATGTTAATATCACTCATTGCAGCGGCTATTATTTATTGGAACGGGATGGAATCAAAATGAGCTGCGATCCCGGAGAATTGAAGGATTCGATTTCAGAATTCAATTCCTATTATGAAGAGAAAAAGCAAATCACATGGTAGTAAAGAAAGGAGACGAGTGAAGAAAAAAGAAGTGTACCAGATTATTTCAAGCGTGATAATCAGAGGTTCGCGGTATGTGACGTTTAAGACTCCTGGAGGGGTGTCTACTATGCCGGAATCTGAGTTTCTGAAACTGACAAATGCCAAATCTTGATTAGTGAATTTAAAAATGATAGAATAAAAATAATCATATTATCCAAAAGGAGGATATAAAAATGGAAATTATTTTAGCTTTTATTTGTTTAGTAGGGGTAGTTGCAAAACTCATTAAAGAAAAGACGGTAAAACCGTTGCCACCGATTAAAAACATTGATTTATACTGTGAAGATTCAGGGAAGTACCCCATCAAAGTAATCATGAAGATGTGGGAGGCGGGAAGGTATAACTAGGGCAGAGGAGGAAGGAGGAAATATGAAATATATTTATAATCTTAATTTTAAAAATGAAGCTGAGTGTATTTGTTGTATGTTGTGCAGAGGCAAAGGACTAGATAGCAATGGTGAATCCATTACGGGGTGTGCAGCATTGGGCAATATGCCGAAATGCCCAGATGAAGGACGAAGAAATGACTGTCCACTTATTGGTGTGCCAGCTCCGATTCAGACGAGTTAATAGATTTTGATGACTATATGGGAACCCGGAGGATGAGAATGATACAAGAAGAAGGAGAAAACAATAATGATCAAATTAAATTTGAAAGATAATTTTGCGGCACAGGATATGATAAGAATTATTATGAAAGAAAAAGGATTATCTGCTAAAGAGGCAATAGCATTTTCTATTAGCCTTGAAACGCATAAGAAAATTCTTAAGGCTGAATATGTATCTATTGCTTTGGAACTTTGGGGACATGATGACTTAGATAGAAAATGGTACGTTCTTGAAGACCCAACTATTGAACTTGATCTTGGAAAACTTGACGAAAGCCTTGTTAAAGATATTTCTGATAAGCAAAATGTAGATATTGAAACGGCAATATGCTACTTTTTAATCTTAACAATGGAATCTTTGGGATACCATATTTGATGGTTGAGAGTGAATAAAAGTGGGGTTTCATAAGGAAGAGGGGGAGAAACTGAGTCCTGATCCGATGAAAGGCATTAAAATATTTCCTTGCCTTTGACACGGCTTGCACAGACCTGTATAATGCTATTATTGGTGTTATGGAGGTCTGTGTTTATGATTTTTAGAAAAACTAAAGAAGAAAATCGAAAATTAAAAAAGGATATAGAAGAACTAATTCAAGGCAACCGTATTCTAGAAATGGACATAGAAGAACTAATTCAGATTAATCGCATATTAAAAAGAGAAATTGATGATATGTGTTTATTGGCTGATCAAATAATTGAATCTTCCCTATCAAATTATCAACGAAGATATCTTAAATTTGAATTTATTACCATATTACAAATTTTGAAGTACAGAAAAATGATGAATGAACTTGCAGACAGAAAAAGTGTTTTATCTAAAGAGATATCTAATTTGAAATCTTTATATGTCGAACTAGATGAGAAAATTCTTTATCAAAATTTTGGGCTTTATGAACCTAAATACAAGCTATTAAGTTCCGAAGAATATAAAGAGAGGTTGATTAAATGTAGAGAAAATCAAAGGAATATGATAAAGGATGGTAAAGCTATATTTATAGGATGTGATGTTTGGCATGTCAATAACAGTAGAAGTAAGGGAAGGTCGTTTATAAATAAAACCAAAAAACAGATATTGCGTTGCTTTAACTTAGAATGTGACGATGCTATTTCTAAAGTAAAGTTTAACAATTACCATTCAATTGTTCAAAAGGTAAATAGATCGGCCGAAATTTTAAAAGAACTTAATAAGACAACAGGAATGGAAATATCACCAAAATATTTAAATTTGAAATTACAGGAATTGGAATTATGTTATGAATACGAAGATAAAAAATGGCAAGAAAAAGAAGAAAGAAGATTTATACGTGAACAACAAAAGGAGCAACTGGCTTTACTAAAGGAAATTGAGGAAGAGCGGTCACGAATTAAAAAGGAGCAGAGCCACTATAATAATCAACTGAATTATCTTGAAGATCAAATTTGTAATGAGAAAGAAGAGTCTCGGTTAAATATATTAAAGAATAAAAAATTGGAGTTAATAAAGATATTGGATGATCTTGAACAAGATATATACAATGTGGATTATAGAGAAGCGAATCAAAAAGCCGGTTACGTATATATAATATCTAACATTGGCGCTTTTGGAGAAAATGTTTTCAAAATCGGCATGACCAGAAGATTAAATCCGCATGAGAGGATAGCAGAATTAAGTGGGGCGTCAGTTCCTTTCAAATTTGATATACACGCACTTTTATTTTCAGAAGACGCTCCGGCTTTAGAGACGTCATTACATAACACATTTAAGAATAAGAGAGTAAATTTAATAAACAGTAGGAAGGAATTTTTTTATGTTAGTTTAGAAGAAATACGCTCTGTAATAAGAGAAAATTATGATAAGATAGCTGAGTTTGTCGAAGTACCAGAAGCTCAACAGTACAGAGAAACATTAAAAATCAAACAAATAGTAGAGAAAAAGGATGGAGAGTAATTCCCATCTTTTTTTTATATATAGAGCAAGAAGAGACAGAGTCAATTTTTTAGGGGGTGGGTGTCATGTAGTCAATTGAAGATAGTAGAGCAGAAACTATAAAAAATAAAAAAAAGAAAGGAATTTAATAATGGTTAATGAAGAGCAATTAATTAAGAATCGGGAACTAAGAGACAGTTTAGCAGAGCGGTATGATGTGTTGGAAAAGGTAAAGGAATTACTCTTAATTCCAAATACTGAATTTTCCACTATCAAACAAACAGCTACGTTCTATGAGGTCGGAGAAGAGGCAGTAAAAGCAGTAGTAAATAGAAATAAAGAAGAACTAGAATCTGATGGACTAAAACGCTTCAACGGAACAAAAATGAAGGAATATTTACGGAGGTTGCAACTTGCAACCTCCGTTGTGCATCGGTATGGTTTTTCGGTTGGTGATATTGACTTCAATAATAAAAGCAATACATTACTTCCACGCCGGGCCATCCTCCGCATAGGAATGTTATTGCGAGATTCCGAAGTTGCAAAGGAAGTCCGTTCCCAGCTTCTAAATATTGAAGAGAAGGCGTCTGATGAAATAAAAATATCTGACATCAACGAAGAACAGATGCTTGCCCTAGAAGTCGGCATGTCTTTTGCTTCCGGCAACACAGAGGCGATTATGATCGCAACAACCAAGATGATGAACTTCAAAAATCGCCATATTCAGGCACTGGAAATGGATAACAAGGCTTTGGCCGGAGAAATCCTTGAATGGAAAGACAGGGCAAAATTAAACGCTGCGGTTAGGAAACTGGCGGCAATCAGGGGCATCCCATTCGCCACCATGTGGAACGAATTATATAAGGAATTGCAGTATAAGCACCATATCGCCGTTAAAATGCGTGGAGGTACCCCATACATCCAATGGATCAAAGAAGAGGAGTGGAAACCCGTATTAAGCTCATTTTCGGCTATGTGTGAGAAGTACGGTGTAAGCCCGGCAGAAACAATCAATCAGAATTTGCTCAAATAGTGGAGGGAAAAAATATGATTTGGTATTCAGTGGTTATAATAAGGAAAGGCTCTTTTGAGAGTCAAATTTTGGACGAAAGGCATTTTGGATCTTATATAGAAGCGGATGCTTTTGCCAGTACCTATTCGGATAATAACGAATTGGCAACAATTATCATGAAGATGTAGTGCTTGGTGTTGGCGCACCTCGGATACGTTCTTTGAACACACTGACTAACATATTTTGTGACATACTCCCGCCGCCTATACTTCACATAGAGGCGGGGGAATTCTTGCTGAGTTTTTTGAAAGGAGAGATAAATTATGAACGCTGAAAAAGTAATGTACCCCGAAAAATTTAAGAAAAACAAGAGCAATAATAGCAAGATAAGAGTGGTTAAGTCTCCCCAAAAGGGTAATAGCAACTTAGTATATGCTCTCCGCACAGAGAAAGAAATAAGCCGCATGCTCTCATATTTTGACAAAAGAATTGAGAATGCCGAAACACCAACGAATGGAAGGGTGGCTAGAAGAGACAAAGCGTTATTTGTTTGTGGAATCAACATTGGAATTCGTGGATCTGATATATCGGCTCTAAAATGGGGAGACGTATTTGACTCTAATTGGGAATACAAAAAAGAGCAAAGAATAAAGCCATACAAAACAAGGAAAACCGGCAAGTATGTTGACATTATATATAATGAAGCGTTTATGTCAGCTTTAAATGAATATAGGGATTTCTTATCGTTGAACTGTAAAGAAATTCTAAACCTTGATGAATATATTTTCCTCAGCAAAAAGGGAGAAAATATTACAAGAAAAACAATCGGGAATATCATTAAGAAAGCGGGAGAAGAGAGCGGTATAAGGCAAAATTTAAGCAGCCATAGCCTCAGAAAGACCTTCGCTTTTTGGTGTTATAAAAAAGCTACAGATAAATCACATGCTTTAACTATGCTGCAGTACGTATTAGGACACAGTAAAATTACAGATACTCTCAAATATATTGGACTGACTCTGGAGGATGAAAAGGAGATGTATAATTCATTAAATATTGGGACGCAGGAAGTCGAACAAGAGTATAATTAATTTTGCAATCTAAAATATTTCTGTTGACAAATAGCGAGAGGGGTGGTATAATAAAAGAAAAAGCCAACAGAAAGGAGTGATTTGATGACAATTAGACAGTGGGGAATTTATTGGATAGACTTTCCAAAAAATCCTCAAAGCAAACTACAAGGAGGAATAAGACCAGCTATAGTATATTCTAATGATAAGTGCAATAATTACAGCCCAGTATTAACAGTTATACCTATGACTCATACACACAACAATTTGCCGACACATCTTCATCTAAATGAGTATACGGCAAAATCACACGGACTGGATGGTTCTACAACAATCTTAGGCGAAAGTATTTGTCCCGTGGATAGAGGTAGAATAAAAGAAAACATCGGATTTATCAGTAACGTGGATATTAGGGAAAGCATTCACTGTATTATTGATGTCCAATTCGGCAGGAATGCAGAAAATGAGGTAGTGCGGCTAATTAAAAAGTTAGGACTGCAAAGCTTTAATAACGTCATAGCCGCAGCTCTTAAGAGCAACGGCAATTTTGCAGCTTAAAACTTTGTTATTGACAAAACATCTAGAAAAATATATACTCGTTGTATGTTGTAGGAGGAGAAAAAGCAATGTATAACGAACAACAAAAATTTGAATTTATTTCTTTTGTAGGGGACTCTTCATACGAGGAATTCTTCGATTTATTTGAAGCATGGGAGAGAACTCTAGGTAAAGACATTTGCAACATGGATATTAATGAGATTGCGAACTTGGCAACTCAGGGGTTGGCGAAAAAAACTCTTGATCTTTACCGTAAGAAATTATTTACGTATATCGAATGGTGCCGCGCAAGAGGTCTGTGCAAAATTAATCAGATGGATAAAAGAGTCACGCCGGATGAGTTTTTATATGAGATCTGGGGAGCAAGGGACGAAAATTATTATATATCTCCTGAATACCTTGAGGAAATAATCACCACTCTGGACAAGACTGATAATCCATACTATTTTTCTTCCATCATTTTATCTTGCTATGAAAATATAGCAGGGGAAAATTGGGATAATTTAATGCATATGAGATTATCGGATATCGACCGCGCCACAAAGACCATAAAATTAAAAGATGGAAGCAGAAGAAAGATTAGCGATAGACTGATTTATCTTCTTACAAAGTCTGCGGATGTGGTGGAATTGGCATCCCAGCGGATAACAAAACTTGATTATTGCATGTATCCAGATTCCGTCTGGAGGTTTCCAGTTGCAAAAAGTGGGAATGTATACCCCCGATTTCGATACTGGTTGTCAAGACCGATCGCAAATTGCATTGGTGATGATAAAATCACAAAGTCAGCGCTTGAAAGATCTGGTTTATTCAATCATATTAAAAAAAGATCAAGAGAGATGAAGTATGATCTTCTGCATGATATGATAAGTCGTCCAAGGAATGGGAAAAAATATAGTGCACTTTTTGAGGAATATGGATATCATCTGAATTTTGCTTCATTCAAAAATCAATATAAAGACTGGGTTAAATACGTCTAAGGATCTTAGTATTTAGTGAACCCCCGTGACTTTCGTCATGGGCTGCCAAATAATAAGGGTTTTACAACCTAGAATTATTTGAAAGAAAAATAAAAAGAACAAAAGTTCTAGAAAATGGTTGACACGAACGAGTGTTTGTGATATCATCAGTTTAACACAAGTTGGAGGTAGAGTAAATGGAAGATTTGGCCACTGTTAAGGATTTGATAAAAAAGCACAGCGTATTAAATAATTCTGCATCAATAATAGATCTTAATCAACCGGGGAATAATATAAAAGCACTTTCTTTAAAAAAATTAAAACGTCTATTCAAAACACTGTATGAATACAAAGTATTATTTTATCCGCAAAGAGTATTCACAAGAATAGATATTCACTACGAAATGTTCCAACAAAATATAACCACAGGAAAGGTGGTGATAATATACATAGGTAAACAAAAGGATACAGCCTCAAACGGTGTTGGCGCACCTCGGCTGTATCCATCGAACACTGACTAACACCCACAAGGGAGTTAGATGCGCGGAGAACTCCACGCTCTTATAGTATATCAATTCTATCGAGTTCAGTCAAGCATACAACTTCGAAGCATTACAATCCCCAAAAGTATTCGTAGCAAAAAACAACAAAATATTGGTTTTTTCGAGTGTTGCCAAATGGCAAGGCGTAGGATTTTGATTCCTAAAATGTGTTGGTTCAAGTTCAATCTCGCCAGCAGGGAGCCGTAGTTCAGATGGTTAGAGCAATCGTCTCATAAACGATAAGTCGTAGGTTCAAATCCTACCGGCTCCAGTTTTCACAATGAAAAAATAATAATTTAAGGAGTAAAAGTGATGAGCAAAGACAACGGTATTTATATTTTAAAAACGAAGGATGGACAGTACAGAGTGGCATTATTAAGCGCCATTGAGAATGCCTACTGGTCTTATCTTAACGGGTCACAAGATCTACTGGTTCCATCAAGAGTCTTGGAAATGTGGGGCGATAAGAAGTTCACAAGGAGCCATTCAAAGGCTGTAGAAATCGCTACCAAGTGGTGGGAGCATGAAGCCTGTGAATATGGGATCATAACCATACAATCAGATCAAGCATGGAAAGAAATTGTTGAAGAAGGAACGGAGTTGAGTATTAGGGAACTGTGTGAACTCCAGAAAGATGAAAAGCATATCTGGATCACTGAAGACCTAATTAAAGCTGCAAGCGGGATCTATTTAAGGGAATTGAATACATACGAGAGGCATTTAGCGGAGAACAAATCATGTATAGACTTCCTACATAAAAAAATGAGAAGAAGAGATTTCTTCCTTGAGGTGGATGATATTACGCTTTTGGGTATCACAGATGGGTTTTATACTTACTCCCAAATAAAAGAGAATGGTGATGGATTCGCCATGCATTATCATTCTCTATTTAAAGATCTTAAAAAGGAATTGATACATATTAAGGGCGAAGCGTGGTACGACTACACAGTCCGTGAATTGTATGATAGGTGGTGAAGAAAAATGCCATTTTGGATATATGAGGTGGAGAAAGACGGGGCGTGGAATGCAGAAGCATATGAGGAATATCGGACTGATGAGAGGGGAATGGCGTATAAAACGAACAAAGTTGAAGTAGTGAACAATGCGGGAAAAGAATTCAGGATCACAGTAGATCATACAAGCGAAGGAGCAAGAATTACCATTGATAATGATAATGATCTACGATTATCAGAAGTCAGTCCAAGAGGATCTTTTAAAGATTATGATGGGGATGAATATATAGCCATAGAACATTTTGGAGATGAAACAACAAGGATTATTAGAAAAGATCCGCTGATGGTTTACTGGATTACTGGAAAACAACGGGTTACGTTAGTCTACTGACACTAGAAATGAAACTAACATTTCATGAAGAAAGGAGAAGGGTAAAAATTATGCGTAAAGATATAGAGTACCCGTTGCAATCATTAAAAAATACGCTTGCTCTTAGCGCTAGAGATTGGGAGCAAGAACAGCGAGATGCTTGGACATGGGGTATAATATTCGGCTGGAGTGATGAATGGTTTGAAGATTTCAACCGAAGATTTGGCTGGACAGATGCAACGTGGCAAAGGTTAAAAAGACTCAACGACAAGTTTGGAAAATTGGCTTTCTTGGAAGATGAATTGTTTGCATTGGAGTGTGATGAATACCTGACATAACCTAAATCACTGACACTGGATTAATTGGAGAAGGAGCCTGTATGAGAAGCATACGCGTGGACAATTGAATTAAGATTTAAAGGAGGAAGTAGAATGAAGGGCGAGGTTGTAATATGCCCAGTATGCGGCGAGGAAAATGAAGTATATGGCAGTGGTTTTTATGGAACCTATGAATGTCAACATTGTTCTACTGATGAAGATCAAGTTTGGTTTAATGGATGGGGGCAGAGTGTTTGCAGTCCAGAAGAACAGGTACAATGTGAAGATTGGTAATTTAATGGAGGCAGGTGCGATATGAGCTTGATAGACGCAGAGTGCGAAATGTTTGAATGTATTTATGATGTTGGTGGAATGTGTGAGGGATATAGTGAGCCAGATTATTGTGGTTGTGAGAACTGTGAGTATATAGATGACTTTTGTAGTAGTTGTGCAATTAGAGAAATGTGTACGGGAGATGAGTATGAAGAGAATTGATGTTGGATTTAAATTATTTAAACACCTGTGTAGGACAGAAATAATTGATGAACACTGCCCCTATGAGATTGATAGTATTTTGCCCGATCAAGATATCGATACTTATAGGTTTCTGGATGGGTGTATTGAACGTGGCTGTAGAGGCATTACGTGTGAGGAATGTTGGGGAATAACGGTAATGGGGGTATAAAATGCAATCACTAGATTTAAAAATACCAATGCAGGTAAGAACGGGTGATTATAGGAGACAATGGACAGACGCTAAAATAGTGTATGTTTCAATGGAGGACGTAGGAGAAGACGAGGATGAAAAAGTAATTAAAGGGTTATCTTTTTCGGTGGAGTTTGGGGAGGGTTTTACTCAAAGAGTGTCGGATGCTTTTGGGCGGGGAAGAGAAGATTGGCGGTACAAGGAAAAATGCTGTGAAGAATGCAGGTGGGGTTCGATAGAAGGCGGTGGTATCACACCATACAGAGTCTATGCGGCAATACTGAGAAAAGGTCATAGATGTAATTGCCCGTATATGGACGAAAATGTAGAAGTGCCATATGACGAAATAAATGGCGGCAGAGATTGTCCGTATCATGAATTTGCAACGTAATGTAAATTAATATTTAATCAAGAAAGGGAAAATGTATGGATGCAGGATTAAAAGATAAGAATGGTCTTCCTATCAACGTCGGAGACAGGACAAGGTTGGTTTTGGATGACGGGGAAGTCAGAGAATTTGATGTTTGCTTTAAAACCATAAAACGCACAGTAAAAAGTCATCCGGATTTCGACGACGAATATGCAACCGTAAATATCACAGGTATAGTGTTTTGCTGGGAAGGGTACGATTTACTTCCGTGTGTCGATGAAAATGGTATTTCAGATGTATCAAAAATGGAAGTTATTTGTGACGGAGATTGTCAAAACTGCAAGGATGCTATTACGAATATTCACGGAGATGAAGAGTACATAGCAGGATACAAAAAGGCGGGTGAATAAAATGCTCGACGTAGCTAATAAATATGAAGCTGAATTGCAAAAACTGCTTATAGATACTTGGCATGACGAAAAATACAAATTTTATCATACATGCTACTCGGAAGCATACAAGGCAGCAGATTCAACTTGGGATAACCACCAGTTTGTTTCTATAGATAAGGATGGAAAGATATTAGGTTTTATATCCTATAGCATCAATAGACCAAATGATTGTGTAAGTAGTATTGGAGCGATTAACTTTTCTGATAACAAAGTTACATACGGAAGGGATCTGATGAATGTTATTACAGATATCTTTGAGAAATATAACTTTAGAAAAATAGCATTCAGTGTTATTGTTGGGAATCCTATAGAGCGTTCATACGATAGGCTGGTAGCCAAATATGGCGGCAGGATTGTTGGCATATATAAAGAGGACTCTAAGTTAATGGATAACAAATTTTACGATAGTAAAATGTACGAAATTTTTAGAGATGATTATCTGAAAAGCAAAAGGCAATAGATTCTAAGTTTCATTTGAGCATGGGGTAAGGGGGTATCATCATATGGATAACAATATATACAAAGGCGGTGTTTTATTTGAAATTTGCATACAAAATTGAAGTGTCCGTCTCAGCAAAGTCAGAGAACAATTTACAAAAGCCATATTATTGGATTCTGTGGTCTAACACTGGCAACGACTGGTGTAATGACTGCTGCGGATGGGCTGCTACACCAGAAATCGCTTGGAATGATGCACTTGACTTCTATCGAAGCTTTAAAGCCCCTACCCCCGTCACAGAATAAATCCAGCCACATTAAAATGATTATTTTATAAAGAAAAGGAGCTTAAATTGAATACAATAGTTAAGACAACCACAGAGTTATATAGAGTTTTTGATATGTTAAATGAAAGATACTATGACGGGCAGCTCCCGCACCCAATGATAACAATTCAGAAATCAAGAGCGAACAGTTTGGGGCATTTTACTTTATACAAAGCGTGGAAGAAGACTGAAGAAAAAGATAAGGAAGAAAATTCTCTTTACGAAATCAACATCAATCCAGTAAATCTAAACAGACCGGCCTCCGGTATCGTTTCTACTCTGCACCATGAAATGGTTCACTTTTCAAACAAACTCAATGACGTAAAAGACTGTAATGGCCAAAAGCATAATAAGAAATTCAAAGTACTTGCCGAAAGTGTAGGACTCATTTGTGAAAAGAGCGATAAATATGGGTGGGGTTTTACTACGCCAGATACGGAACTATTATCGTACATAGAGGACATCATTAGGCCTGATCCAGAAGCATTTGAGTATTTTCGCGTTAGTAGTGCTAAAAAGGAAGCAAAGCCACGGGAGAAAAAGACATTTGAGTATAGGTGTCCCAAATGCGGCCTTGCAGTGAAAGCAAAAATTAACAAAGCTATTAAATGCGGCAGTTGTAATGTTGATCTTATAATGGAAAAATAATGCGGATTTGGCGGTCTGCATCACAGAACACGATTGACTAATTACCACAGAATTCCATTAGAACAAACGATTTTTACGGTATCGATTAGATACCTCGATTTTGTAAACTTAAATTTAGGAGGACAAGGATATTTTAACTGATAATCAAAGCAAACTGGTGGAAGATTCCCACTATCTCATTGCAAGGTCTCTTAAGCATATGAAAATTCCATACCGAAACCATGATGATTATTATGGTGCGGCAGCGGAAGGATTGTGCAAGGCTGCAATGAATTATAACGAAGAGTTGGGAGGATTTGAGGAACGCGCCTGCAAATATATTCATGACTCTATTGTTGATGAAATAAGGAAAGAGAAAAGTCTTAAAAGGAAAATGAATAGTGCTGTTTTATCATTATCTACAGAGCGGTTTTTAGAGGGCAGGAAGGTTCCACTAATTGATTTAATCCCTGATGAAAATTATTTTGAAAAAAATGTCATTTCCCACTATTCGATTTTAGATTTTTTACGCATATTAAGAAATAGAGAGGTAAAAGTGCTACTGATGAAAATGAATGGGTTTTCTAATGGTGATGTTGCTATAGTAGAAGGATTATCTAAATCCCGCGTTCAGCAGATTATGAAAAAGGTTCGGAATAAATACATAGAGTTCAGTCAGGAATAGTGTAACCAGGGGACTATGAATTGCCAGTTTCATTCAAATATATTAGTGGAAGGAGGGGGCTAATTGATTTCGGAAAAAGTAATACTTGCGGCAAAAAAGTGTGGTGATATTTTTTCAAATAATAAAGACGTTGCAAAGGCAGAATATAGAGAACTATCACGAAAGTATCATCCAGACATTTACAAGAATGATAATGGCATAATGGCTAAAATAAATTCATTATATGAAAAAGCAATGTACCTTATTGAGATTGGAGAGTGGGAGGTTAGTAACCAAGTAATCCTTGTGGAGTTTTCTGGTAAAAAATCAAATCATAAATTTCTATCAGAAAATAATTTTGAATTGGGGGTGTTCTACATATGTGACGATGAAGTGATTTATATTTTAGAAGCGAAGCATGAAAAATACTATCAAAATGCTATTCGAAAGATTCAAAGTCTAAAATACGCAAACGATGGTATGAAGAAAGAAGTATCCCGTTTTATGCCGAAAATCATGTATAACTATAAATTAAAAGATGGGAGATGGTGTATTGCTTTTTATAAAACGGCTGACATGTTTTTACTGGATGATTTGCTAAATCACTTCAATGGTAAGATACCTCCAGAACACTCTGCATGGATTATAAGTAGGCTCAATAATATATGTTGCTACTTAGATTATATAAAAGTAGCTCATAACGGTATAAGTCTTAGTAATTGTTTTGTATCTCCAGAATATCATACTATCATTTTATTAGGAGGGTGGTGGTACTGTATCAATCAAGGAGAAAAAATGATTGGGACTCAAAAAGCAATATACGATATTATTCCAATTAAAGAAAAAGGGATGAAAATTGCAACAATTATCACTGATTTAGAAAGTAGTAAATTAATAGGAAGACAGATACTTGGAAACCTATCTTTAACATCCTCTAAGAAAGAGGCAGCATCATATCCAAAAGCAATTGCAAGATTTTTAAGAAGTGGATCGTCAGAAAAGGCAGTTGATGAATTTAGAAAATGGAATGATTCATTAACAGAAGCATTTGGCAAACGCAAGTTTATAAAACTGAATATCAATAAAAACGATATTTACAAAATATAATATTAAAAAAGAGATTATTAAAAATGGGAATGACGACAGAAAGAACATGGGAAGAAATGATGGAAGAGAAAACAGTGGAGACAACTGCCACTGAAACAGAAGTAAAGGGTAAAGACGAAAAGGAGGATAAGTAATTATGGGTGGAGGAAGTTGGACAGCAAGCGATTGGTCAAGTTATTCTACAACGCACATCAAAGGTAAATCAGCTACATCAATTTATAAGTCACGAAGCATCAAGCCAGAATATGATCCCAAAAACGTAGATATCAGAGAAAGCTGTGATAGTGACGAACATCCCAACAGTAATGCAATCATTATTGGGTTAGACGTAACTGGCTCGATGTCGAGGATTTTAGAAGCCGTTGCTGAAAAGCTAGGTACATTGGTAGGTAATATATATGACCGTCAGCCGGTGGCAGACCCACAGATCATGTTTAATGCTGTCGGGGATGCAATGTGTGATGATGCCCCATTGCAATCAACCCAGTTTGAATCGGATATCCGTATTGCCGAACAGCTTACCGACTTATGGTTTGAACAAGGCGGCGGCGGGAATAATTTTGAAAGTTATCCGCTAGTATGGTACTTTGCCGCCAATCATACAAAGATTGATTGTTATGAAAAGAGAAACAAAAAGGGATTTATTTTTACTATGGGTGATGACTGTTATCCCAAAGTTATTACTAAAAGGGAAATTGAAGAGTTCTTTGGTGATGTTGTAGAAGCTGATATTCCAGTCAAAGAAGTGCTGGCTCAAGTAAATCGGCAATACGAGGTATTCCACTTATTGTTAGAGCAAGGCGGTAGCGCACATTCTATGAATAAACCGGCATGGGTAGAGTTACTTGGGGAGAGAGCCATTAAGGTATCAGACTATACTAAAATTCCAGAGATAATCGTATCCATTCTTGAAACAATGGGCGGCAAGCCTGTTGATGAGGTAGTTGGAAGCTGGGACGGTAATACTGCACTGGTAGTAAAAGAAGCAATTAAGGATTTATTAACATTAAGCCAAAGTAACGACTTGGTTGAAATGTAAATAAGAAGGGAGGTGGCAACATTATGAAAAAGATAAAAATATTAATTGGAACTAATTTCGGGGACGAGGGCAAGGGACTGATGACGGATTATTTCTGTAATCAAAAGTCCTTTATAGAAGATGCTCTCAACATAAGATTTTGTGGCGGCTCACAGGCAGGGCATACTGTGGTTACTCCAGATGGAGTAAGGCATGTATTTAGTCATTTTGGTGCAGGTATTCTAAATAATAATGTTGCCACTTATCTTAATAAGGATTTCATAGTAAATCCAATCATCTTTTGGAAGGAATATAATAAATTAGTTAAGCTTGGTATTAAGCCAAAAGTTTACTTACATCCACAATGCAAGATTACATTGCCCTTTGATATGATGGTTAATCAAATGATTGAAAGATATAGGGGCGATAACAGACACGGCAGTTGTGGTCTGGGAATTAATGAAACACTTGTAAGAAACAAAACTCTAAATATTGACAACACAGTTTCGAATGCTCATATAAATTCATATATGGATGACTTCATGGATACAGTGAGGGCAGAGTATTCGGTAGATAGATTAAAAGAGTTGGGCGTAAAAAATATCTCTTTGCAAGACATGGAATTACTTAATAACAAAACGATTCAAAGAAATTATATTAGGCAATTCAACGAAATGCTGAACTACTGTGAAATTGTTGGGGATGAAATTTTAGACAAATTCAATACATTAGTGTTTGAAGGGTCTCAGGGTTTGTTATTGGATAAAAACAATAAGGCGTTCTTCCCTAACTTAACACCATCGAACACAGGAATAGACAATGTACTTACTGCCCTTTATTACTTAGGAGCTGATTGGGATAAGTTCAATGATGTTGAAATTTGCTACATTACACGTTCTTATATGACGCGACATGGGGCAGGCGCTTTCCCAACGGAATGCCAAAAGGTAGATATAGGTGAAAATCTTGTGGATTTAACAAATCACTATAACGAGTTTCAAGGCGATTTTAGATACGGCTACTTTGATAAAGAGTTATTTGTCAAGACAGTCAAAAAAGATATTGATAAGATAAAAGGTAGGAAAGTTAAATATAGTCTTGCGGTTACTCATTTAGATGAAACCGATAATACTATTATGGATGGCTCGAAAAATGGATTGCCCGTAGAAGAATTGTCATCAAGTCTTGGTTGTATTGAAAAGATTTATAAGAGCAACGGAATGACAAGACAGACGGTGAAAAGTGTATAAATTGGACAATTCATTTAAATTTAAAAGGGAGGAACCGATGAAAGTTATCAGGCGTGGAGTTTTTGAAATAAATTCAAGTAGTTCTCATTCTCTTGTTATAAAAAAGAAATCAGAATATTTTAATGTGGAAGAAATAGAGAGGTGTTTTTGGCTGGATGATGATGGGAAGATAAGTTTTTTGAGAGAAGAGGACTTGGAATTTGGACGTTTCCCATTTAATGTTTTATCATCTCCATATGAAAAGCTACGATACCTATTAGCGGCTTATTCTAATGATAACGATAAAACTGAAGAAATCATTGATGTATTAAAAGAGATTTTAAATAACTGTAGTGGCATTGAATTCCCCACCAATTGGGACGAGGAAGAATACCACGGATCAATTGATCATGAATCTGATGGGATTTTAAGCGGATATCTTGAGGAGAATAATATATCTTTCAAAGAATTTCTTCTTAATAAGAGATACATTATCATTGTAGATGGGGATGAGTATAGCGTGTGGAATAGGCTGAAAAGAACGGGGGTTATTAATCCGGACGAAATTGAAGTGGAATTACCAAATTATAATTATTAGGAGGAAGACGAATGAGGACAATTCGTAGAGGCGTATTTGAAACTAATAGTAGTAGTACACATTCTTTAACCATGTGTATGAAGTCAGACTTTGATAGGTGGGTTTCTGGTGAAGTATTACTAATGGATGAAGTTTGGGATGTTGATGAGGATTATATCCCACAAGGTCAATTTTGTACCAAAAAAGAGGCTATTGAATGTTGTAAACATTCACAATATGTTAATTTAGATAGATTAAACAGCGTAGATGACGAAAAACTTTATAAAGAGTTAAGAGGGTATGGATTCAAGAGATTTGAAGATGTCGGATCAGATTTGGAATATTTTGATGAGTATTTTACTACACCATCAGGGGAAAAAGTTGTAGCATTTGGGGAATTTGGGTATGGATGTTGAGTATGAAAATTCTTGGGATCTATAAAAATGGTAATTATACAACGACTATTCTGTCAGACGGATCTAAGATAAGAGAAACAAGAGAAAATGAATTTATTCCATCCTTTTCAGAAAATTGTGATTGTAAAATTACCAATCAATGCGACATGAATTGCCCGTATTGTCATGAAGGTTCTACGAAGGATGGCGTGTACGGAGATATATTAAATCAAGAATTTCTTGATACACTACATCCATTTACCGAAATTGCCATAGGTGGAGGGAATCCGCTTTCTCATCCAGATCTTATTAAATTCCTTACCAAACTAAAACATAAGAAGGTTATATCCAATATAACAGTAAATCAGCAACATTTTGAACAAAACAAAGACCTATTACATGAACTCACTAATAAAAAACTCATCTACGGGCTAGGGGTATCTTTAAATAAACCTTCTGAAATTCTAGTTGAATCTCTGCAAGAGTTTCCTAATGCAGTATTGCATGTTATAAATGGGATCTTTAACGCTAACAATCTTGAAATCCTTCAAAATAAAAACTTAAAAATGTTGATATTGGGCTATAAGGATTTACGCCGTGGAACCGAATGGCTTAAAGAATGGCATGAAGACATATCAGAAAATCAGAAGTGGCTCTACGATAATATTCAAAACATTATTAGCGCCTTTAATGTGGTGTCATTTGACAATCTCTCCATTGAACAATTAGATGTAAGACGATTAATGACACAGGAGGAGTGGGATCAATTTTATATGGGGGATGATGGCACAATGACATTCCACATTGATTTGGTTGAACAGAAATTTGCAAAAAGCTCCGTCTCTACTAATAGATATGGTTTGTTAAAAAACATCGACGATATGTTCAGTATAGTAAGAAAGGAGGAAAAATGGAATTAAAACCATTTGATAGAAATAAGGTTTTTAAACTCATAGAAGGTGAAAATATAACTAAACTAAGGGAATATGACTTGCAATATGCTGACCTTCACAATATTGACCTTCGGGGCGCTGACCTTCATAATATCGACCTTCGGGTTTCCGACCTTCATAATGCCGACCTTCGGGGTGCTGACCTTCGAACTGCTGACCTTCGGGAAGCAGAACTATGGAGAGCAGATCTTCGGGATGCAGATCTTGGTGGCGCGGACATTGATTTTTCCTGTCTTCCGTTATGGTGTGGGGGTTTACATATAAAAATTGATGTACGCATTGCTAGACAGATTGCATATCACTTATGTTCCATGCAATGCGATGACCCAGAGTTTATTGCAGTACGCAATGCCATACTACCTTTTGCAAACAAATTTCACAGGGTAGAGGAATGTGGGAGGCTGGGGAAGATTGAATAAAAAACTAGAAAAAATTGCTGTTTTCGTAGTTAAGTTATTATTTTTCATATTAATGCTATGTCTAACCGTGTCTTTAAATTGGATAATTTTCTGCGGACTCGTAAAAGTAGTAACAATAATTTTAGGAATCAGTTTCAACTGGAGCATTGCTACCTGTATATGGTTGGCGTTTTTACTCATCGGCGGCTTGACTGGGAAAGGAGAAACAGGGTGGTAACAAAAAAAACTTGGAATGAACTTAGAGAATCAGGGTTATTATGGTGGCTTAACATGATATTACATACTTTTGGCTGGGCTATCGTCCTTGAAATTGAAGACGATGCTGTGATAGAGGCATACCCCGCCAGAGTAAAATTTAGAGGGTTTTCTGGAGATATAAACTCAGGGGGATACGAAAAAGTAACGAAATACTTAAAGGATAATATTGAGATATTAGACAAAGAAACTTAGAATTCGCATTTCATAGAGCAATCACCAAACGGTGTTTACATAGATAATTTAAAAATAATGGAGGAAAAAATTTGGGATTTCAAGTTAAGAAGGCGTTAAGAGAAAAGATTTATGTAAAAGTAGCATTAATGAGTCCGAGCGGAGGCGGGAAGACTTATTCCGCATTAAAACTTGCTACGGGCATGTCTGAGGAAATTGAGAAACAGACCGGAAAACCAGCGAGAATTATAATGGGTAATACAGAATCAAAGCGTGGCTACTATTATGCAGACGAGTTTAATTACGATATTGTAGATATCGAGTCGCCACATAACCCAGAAAAATATGTTGAATTTATTGGGTTTGCGGTAAAAGAAGGGTATGATATTGTTATTCTTGACAGTTCATCACATGAGTGGGAGGGAAAAGGTGGATGTTTAGAGCTACAGCAACAGGCCGGTGGTACATATCAGGCATGGAAAAATGTCACTCCTCGACACAATAAGTTTATCGAGGCGATTTCCGACAGTCCCATTCATATTATTGCGACAATGCGTGGTAAAGATCAATATGAAGTAGAAAAAGATAGTAACGGTAAAACAAACGTTAAAAAGCTTGGGGTTGGCGCAAAACAGAGGGATGGATTTGAATATGAGTTCACATGCACTTTCCTTATTGACCAGAAGACGCACATGGCAGAGCCGCAAAAGGATAATACGCATATTTTCGAAAATGAAACCGCCACATTGTTAAGCGAATCTTATGGAAGGAAAATTATGACATGGGCTAACTCTGGAGAAGGATATACTCCAATTGTAAGAAAGGAAGACGGTGAAGAATCCAACAACGACGGTCTAAAGCTTGTAAAAACTGAAATCATTACTTTGTGCACACAGTTGGGTGGGACGCAGAATGACGAACTAATGTTGATATTGAAAGAGTACTCCACAAACGGAAACCCGAACCAAATTAGAAATATCGACAAAGCAAAAGATTGTTTAAATAGAATTAAAACACTACAGGAGGGAAAGTAATATATGAATAAAGTTCAAATTGTAGGTAGATTGGTAAGAGATCCAGAAATAAGATATTCAACTGGAGAGAATGCAAATGCGATTATTCGTTTTACAGTGGCCGTTAATCGTAGAATGAAAAATCAAGAAGGTAATTATGATGCGGATTTTATTTCTTGCATAGCGTTTGGAAAAACCGCAGAGTTTGTTGGGAATTATTTCCGCAAAGGCAATGCGATTGGCTTAGTGGGACGCATTCAAACGGGAAGTTATGTAAATAAAGAAAGTGTAAAAGTATATACCACCGACGTTGTAGTTGAAGAAGTAGAATTTGTCGAGAGCAAGGGTGGCGGTTCGCAAAATGATAGGACAAATAATACCCAAAATGATAGTGGATTTGTGAATATCCCTGATGGGGTAGAGGACGAAGAATTGCCCTTCAACTAAGACAAGCAAAAGACTTGAGGCTGGCATAGTCTAGCCTCAATAATTGAAAGTGGGTTGTGAGTTATGTGTGCCGTGACATGTAAATATAAAAATTGTAGACATGAAAGCAGGGATATAGTCGAAGATGAAGCAGTTAAAAGCGGAGATAGTTATTATCACAAGGATTGCAGCAAAGAGAAGGATGAAATAAGAGAAATCATAGATTTATTTGTTAAACATGTAAATCCTCACCCGGTTTATACACAACTGCAGAGCATTATTAAAAACATTGTGATCACTAAAAATCTTGGTAGCAACTTCTTGTTATTCGCATTAAAATACTATATTCAAAACAAAATCCCATTAAATTATCCACAAGGATTATATTATGTAATCCAAAATAAAAAGGTCATAGAGTCGTATAGTAAAAATCAAGTAAAGATAGCGGGCGATTTTACCATTGAAGAAGTGACAGAATCAACTTTTGACTATACGCCAAGAAAAACATGTGGTTTTCAAGACATTATAAAGGGGTGATGAAATAGTTTGGCTTTAGATATTTCTGAGATTGTTGATAATCAAGCGGAAGCCGGGGTTATTGCAACATTGGTATATCACCCAGAGTTCATTTTATATACGGATTACTTAAAAGCTTCTTATTTTTATAACGTAGAAAATGGGTGTATATACTGGGCGATTCAAGAATTATATAAAAATGGGGTAGAGTCAATTGATGCGTTAAATATTACGAATATGCTCAATTCAAATCGCGCCATTAAGAAGAAAATTGATAGTTACAACTTATCTAACTTTCAGGAGTTTATATCACTAAGTCAATACGCACGTCGTGATACACTAGAAGAATATAAATTACTTGTGAATAATGTCGTAACAATGTCATTTAAAAGAGAACTAAATAATATAGCATCTGAAATTCAAAGAGAATGTTTCAATCCAAATTCTGATTTATCGAAATTAAACTCCATCGTAAATACAAAAATCAACAAGCTCACTGAGCGATATATTACATCAAATGAAATAGAATTATTTGGGACTCGTGTTGAAGACCTCTGGAATGAGATAGTTAGTAGAAGAAACGAAAATGGAGTATATGGAATACCTTCTAAGTACGAAGCATTAAATGAATACTTTACCTATGAGCCTAGTGAATTGGTCTTATTGAAGGCGAGGATGAAAAAGGGTAAGTCGGCTTTTTTTATGAATGAAGCAATCCATAAGATACAAAACGGCGTCCCTACATTATTTTTTGACACAGAAATGAAGGATAGACTTTTCTTCGAAAGAATGCTCGCTAACCTCACTGGAATCGAGGTTAAACGGATAAAAAATGGTTCTTATTCTTACGACGAAGGGCAATTACTGCAAAAAACTAACGATTGGATAAAGAAGCAGCCATTTGTTCACATTTACAAGCCGTCTACATCAGACGAGGAGATTTATGCGATACATAAGATCCTAAAGTATAAAATGAATTTGGAGTTTAGCATTTTTGACTATATAAAAAGCAACATGCTATCTGCATCAGAGAATTACAACGCTTTGGGCGCAAGGTGTGATTTTTTGAAAAATAATATTGCGGGAGAATTAAACATAGCTATGTTAGCCGGAGCTCAACTCGGTAGATCCAATCAAGTGGCTGATTCTGATAAGTTAGAAAGATACGTTTCTGCCAGTATTATGTGGCGCGACAAAACAGGTGAAGAAATTGCAAAAGATACACTAGATTGTGGCAATTATGCTCTAACAATAGACCTTAATCGTATGGGGGCTCAAATGAATGAAGAGGAATATATAGATTTCAAATTTGACGGCAGCCGTATGAGAATTGAACAGGCGAAACAACATCATACAGATAATAATATTTTTAGTTGACAGGTGGTGATATAGGAGGGTGGAGTATGATAATGAAGCGATTAATGAGATGTGTAGCAAAATTGATTTGCTAGAATACGCACAAAAGTCATATGAGTTTAATAAGCGCGGCGATGAATATGCAACAAATTGTCCAAGACATACTGATAAAACCCCCTCCTTATTCATTACACCGCATCGTAACCTATTTCACTGTTTTAGTTGCGGCGTTGGGGGAAATATTATTAATTGGATTATGATGACAGAGGGCATGACATATTATCAAGCGCTTGAAAAGGTATCTCTTCTAACTGGAATAGAATTACGGGATATTAAAATACCAAATGCGGTGTCAATTTTCAAAAATTTAAAATACAAACAAGCTTCTAAAAATAAACCTAATAGGGATATTCTTGATGAATCTATTTTAAATCAATATGAATTGGCACCGCCTAAAGAATGGATAGACGAAGGTATCAATCCAGAAATAATGGAAAAATATAATATTAGGATTGATAGCAAGTCAAATAGGATCGTGTATCCAGTATATGATAACAACTTTGACCTAATTGGTATTAAGGGGAGAACAAGATACAAAAATTATAAAGATTTGGGTTTAAAAAAATACCAGAATTATCACAAGATCGGGACAACAGATTTCTTTATCGGGTTGCGCGAAAATATAGATGCAATAAAGGAGTCAGACGAAGCGATAGTTTTTGAGGGAATAAAGTCTGGAATGAAAGCAGAGGGGTGGGGGTATTACAACTGGATTTCAAGTGAAACTGGTTATTTAAACGATGAACAAGTAAAAATTCTTATCGACTTAAAAGTGAAAAATGTTGTAATTGCATATGATAACGACGTAGAAAAATCTAAAATAATTGAGTGCACTAAGACTTTATCTAAATTCACCAATGTGTATTATATCAATGATAAAAATAATATTCTTGGTGACAAAGCATTAAAAATGTCTCCTGTTGACTTAGATAAAGACACTTGGGAAACTTTATATCGAGAGAAGGTGAAAATAAATAAACGAAGATAGATTTATAATAGATACAATGGTTTGGAGCTTTTCAAGATTAAGTTCTTTCCATCAATGTCCCTATGGTTTTTGGCTGAAGTATATGCAATGCAATGAAGGCTCTCCAAATTTCTTTGGGCAATACGGATCTTTTATACATAGTATTCTTGAGAAATATGAAAGGGGAGAATTGTCTATATTCGAAATATCGCAATTTTATATTGACAATTTTAATAATTATATTACGTGTGATGCTCCAAATAACAAGTATGTAAGTATTAGAGATACCTATTTTGATAAAGGGTTGAACTACTTAGATAATATAGACTTGGTTCTAGATAAATATTTCATTCTTGGAATTGAAAAGGAAGTAAAATTTAACATAGGAAAATATGAAATGATTGGATACATTGATCTATTATTAGAGGACAAGATCACACACGACATCACAATATTAGATCATAAAAGTGCTAGTATCAAATTTAAAAAAAATGGTGACGTAAGTAAGTCAGATTTGGGGCATGTTTTAAATTTCAAAAGGCAATTATACTTATACTCGTTGTCGGTATTTGATGAGTACGGCAAGTATCCTAAGTATCTAGAATGGAATTTGTTTAAAGATTGTAATAAACTAAATGTCGAATTTGACATAGAAGAATTTAATCAAGCCATTAAGTGGGCTGAAGATACGGTTGGGCAGATTGAAAATGAGACTTTATGGTTGCCAAACCCATCACAATTTTTTTGTTACAACATTTGCGACATGAGATTTTGCGCTTGTGAATATAAACCCCAATAGACTGGAGGTGACATTATATCAGATAAAAATTATACAGTATTTCATTTACACACAGAATTATCGTTATTGGATAGTACGACAAATTATAAGGATTATATAAAACGTGCGTCTGAATTAGGGCAGAAATCAATATGTTTTACTGAACATGGCAATACGTATAACTGGATTGAGAAAAAAATGTGTTGCAAAGAATTCGGAATAAAGTATATGCATGGATGCGAAATATATCTTACAGAATCATTAACTGACAAAATCAGGGATAATTACCACACTATACTGATTGCTAAAAATTCAGATGGATTTGAAGAGCTTAACTTGTTAATTGATTTGTCAACGGATAGCCAACATATGTATTATAAGCCCAGATTATCATTTGATGAATTCTTAAACATATCCAATAACATAATTAAAATATCGGCATGTCTGCAGTCGCCGTTAAATAGGATCGGGGTGAACATTGAGAGCGCTGATGATGTTGACAGAGTAGATAGGTTAAACAGCTATTATGAAAAACTTATTACAGCATATGACTATTATGAAATACAACCGCATGTTAATTCGGACGAGCAACGGCTTTATAATAAAAAATTGTATGAGTTGTCAAAAATCACGGGTATACCGCTGATCGCCGGAACTGACACGCATTCTATAAATCATTACAAAGCTGAATGTAGAACAATGCAGCAATATAGTAAAAATATTATTTTTGATAATGAGGATGTATTCGACCTTACATATAAAACATATGATGAATTGGTTGAAATGTTCAAGAGACAAGATGCTTTACCTAATGATGTTATTTGTCAAGCTATTGAGAATACGAATATCATGTCTGATAGCGTATATGAATTTGATCTGGACTTATCTTTCAAATATCCTAAAATCGAAGGCAAAGAAGAGGAACTATTCAAAGAACGTGTTAATAGGATGTACGTTGAAAAATTAATAAATGGTGTTATAAGTAATAACAAAAGATATTTAGAAAACATCAAAGAAGAGTTCAGAGTGTTGAAGAAAATTGGTATGCTTGGTTTCATATATTTTATGTCGGAACTATGTTGTTGGTGCCATGAAAACGATATACCAACTGGGTTTTGCAGAGGATCTATTGGCGGCAGCTACATAGCATATATCTTAGATATAATCGATCTTAACCCATTAGTATGGGGGACTAAATTTTCAAGATTCGCAAATGAAGATAGAATTGAAATAGGCGATATTGATATTGATTTTGCCCCAGAAGATAGGGAAAGGGTGTATGAGTACATAATAGGACGCTTTGGATTAGATAAGACTGCATATATACTTACAACCAATACATCAGCAGATAAAGGTTCAATTGATGATATTGTTAGGGGGTATGCAAATAAATATAGGCGAGACAATAATCTACCAAAAGATGCAGACACACCATATTCATTAGAATTTGCAAAAAAAATAAAGCAGGATTATGAAGTATCTCCAGAAGAAGCGAGAGCCAAATATAAAGAAGTATTTTACTATTTTGATGGCATGAAGGGGTGCGTAGTATCAAAAGGTATACACCCGGCAGGAATCGTTGCATCTCCAATTACGTTGCCTGATAATTATGGAACGTTCTGGTATGATGGGAAACGAGTTATGTCCATCAATATGGAAGAAATACATATAGTAAGCCTTGTTAAATATGATATTTTGGGATTGAAAAATATTGGAATTATCAAGGCTGCATGCAAACTAATCGGAATTCCATATCCGAAATCTCACGAGATAGACTGGTTAGATAAAAAGGTGTGGGATGATATGGTTGTATCTCATGTTGGAATTTTTCAGTTTGAATCATTATACGCCTTTGATCTGCTAAAAAGGTTTAAACCACAAAAGGTTAATGATATGTCACTTGTTAACGCAAGCTTGAGGCCGTCTGGAGAATCATACAGAGATAGACTTATTGCAAGAAAAGTTAATAATAATCCATCGGAAATTATTGACGAACTGCTTAAAGACAATAATGGATATCTCGTCTTTCAGGAGGACGTAACAAAATTCCTCCAAGATATTTGCGGATTATCTGGTAGCAGAGCTGACAATGTTAGACGTGCAATTGGACGTAAGCAGATAGATAGACTTCAAGAGGCATTGCCGGAAATATTAGAGGGATATTGCTCTAAATCCACCAAACAGAGAGACGTTGCGGAAGAGGAAGCAAAAGTATTTTTGAAAATTATAGAAGACGCAAGTTCATATATGTTTGGTTACAATCATTCGACTGGCTATTCAATGATCGGATACTTGTGTGCATATCTACGTTTTTATTATCCCGCAGAGTTTATAACATCGTACTTAAATAACTCAGATAATGATGATGACATCTTACTAGGTACTGAACTTGCAGAAGTAAAAGGAATCAATATAAATGGAGTAAAATTCAGATATTCTAGAGGTAAGTATTTCTTAGACGATAAAAAACTTCAGATATACAAAGGGATAGCCTCTATTAAATTTTTAAATAATCAAGTAGCAGATCAGCTATATAATCTAAGAGATTTAGATTATTCAAACTTCATCGAGTTGCTAGAGGATCTAAATAATACATCAATTAATTCAAGACAACTTAAGATTTTAATAGAAGTAGGATTCTTTGACGAGTTTGGAGATATTAATTACCTATCAAACATTAGTGATTGGTTTTTAAAATTGTACGAAAAGAAATCCATCAAGGTAGATTCGCTTGAGAAAATTGGATTAACTTATGAGGATTTAATGCCGCACACAAATAAGTTTACAGGCAAAACATATTCTGGCATCAATTCGATGGAACTAATTAAATCTCTGGAAAAACAAATTCCCAAAAACACTACAACATTAAAAGATATTATTCGTTACCAAATGCAACATATTGGTTCTATAGACATAAAAGATAAGAGATATTCAGGTCTTATAGTAGTTCAAAAAATTGATACTAAATACACGCCAAAGTTAAAAGTGTATTCGTTAGCTAATGGTATAACCGCTGATGTAAAAATAGATAAAAAAGTTTTCGATAACAAAACACTTAATAAAGGAGACATAATCAGAGTAATTAAACAGTCTTCAAAACCAAAATACGCAAGGCTTCCAGAAGGGGGGTATATGGCTATTGAGGGGACAAAAGAAATTTGGATTAGTAATTATGAAAAAGTGGAATTTCTATATACCGACGATAGACAGCAGACTTATCTGAAGAAACTTCGTAGTTGATGTGGCAAGGCGATTAAAAGGAGGGGCAGTGTGAGAAAGATATTTTATTATATAGCAACACGACTAAAATTATGGTTTATTTACGGTCGAGATATTCCCATTTGGGAAGATGACGCCGATTATAAATGCCCAACTTGTTACTGGGACTCCACTAACGACGATATGCTGGAAAATGCATACCTCACAGACATGAGTTATGGTTACGAAGGGAATGCGTCATGGATAGAACATTTCACATGTCCTGTATGCGGAACAAAATTCGATGTTAGGAGCGGAGTTTAACCAAATGGCGAAGGAATATGGGAGGTAAAATGAATCAGAAAAAAATTGAAGAAATCAGAGCAAGAAGATGAGCGAAGAATATTGGTGGGAAGACGCGGCAGGCAGAAGTGAACTATGGGCGAATATATTCTACAGTGAAATAAAGATTGGTTATCTAACACAATGTGAAGATGACCCGGAGTCTTGGTATTACACGCGTTGTTATTTTGGCTTTAGGGGCGGTACTGCGGACGCAGAAACACTGGAAGAAGCAAAGGAAGATTTCATGGACAGTCTTCGTCAACATTTTGAAGACAAGATAGGTTACTACAAAGAAATGTTGCAATTATTCAAAACAACATACGAGGAGGGAAATCCGGAATGGGAAAATGGATAAGCGTTAAAGAGAGATTACCCGAAGAATGCGAAGAAACAAGAGATATATTTGACATGGGGACACTTTCAATTGCGGATTGTGAGGTATATAAAACATCTGACCTTGTAAGTGTCACAGTTAAAGATCATGAAGACGATAAGATATTCGTTTCCGATGATTGTACAACGGACGGAGAATGGAGTAATTTTAACGGGACCTTTGAGGTGATCGCATGGCAACCGCTGCCAGAGCCGTATAATGCGGAGGACAAGGAGGAAAGTATAGATGGTAAGTAAATACAGCTTTAGATGCGCAGTATGCGGCAAAAAATTTGAAACAGCGGGTTACTGGTGGAATCAATGGATATTGAATAGGTTTCTCCATTTGAAGTTCATTATACACTGTATCGTCCATCACAGAAAATAGTAAAAGCGGAGGAGGATAGCATAGAATGGGAAAATGGATAAGTATTGAGGTGGAGGAAAATAGAAAATTGAATATTGCATACGACGCCTTGCGGGAAACATATGGACTTTTACAAGAAGTTGTTGACGGCGCAAACAAAAACAACCTAAGTTTAATCCGAAAACTGCCCACTTGCGGAGCGGGAATGTATTCGGGCAGACCAGCTATTAATATCCCGTTTGATGAATTAGTAGATAAGCATGGGGGGGGCTTTATGCGATGCCTTTAAAGCGGCGTTGATGGCACTTACGGAAAGGGAATAACATGAATAGATTTACAGAGCATATTGGTGAACCGGAGGAGAGAAATGGACTCTATGTTTGGTTACCATGTAAGGTAGGAACTAAAATATGGTTAAATGATCCGTATTGGGGAGATCTGTGTGAAGGCTTCATACATTCATTCGAAATAAGCCAAAGACAGGAATGCCACGTGTGGGCTAAATCAACACTAATGGGTATAGATTTTCATAAGCAAGTTGAGGTTCTTAATTTTGGAAAAACATTCTTTTTATCAGAACGCGGAGCCCGAAACGGAACGAGGTTTTATAGGCTGTAGAAATGGACGTACTAAAATCAGAGATAATTTTTGAAGGAGGATAATTTGGATAAAGAAATATTTGAGATTGTTAGTATTACGGATCATGAGGAAAATCCAAAATTAGATGGAAGATATCCATTAAGAATAGGGCGTACATGTAAAAAACCAGAAGCGAAGTGTGGATACAGAGCAGTCATTGAGTATCTAAAAAATTCTGATGGAAGTGACTATAGCAATAGATGTCTATTAACTAGTACGGTGAAGGAAATCTTCACTATTGAGAATGCAAAGAAAACAATCATTATTATAGAAACGCAGAATTCAAGATACAAATTTCTTAAAGTAGAAAATAATACGGAGGATTAGCGCATGGATAAGAAATCAGAAGAGGTAATCATGAAAGCATATTGCGATAATTTGGACAAGGTGCGGCATGCCGGATTGCTAGAAGGTTCAACCGCAATTTTGGGAGCAGTGCTTGAAATGTGCAACAGCGGCGCGTCAGTTGGGAAGATCAAAAAGTTCTGTCAAGACGCGTTGAAAAAGACAGGAAAAAAATAATTTTTCTTCACTTTACCCCTATTCGATTGAGAAGTTTTTACGCATATTAAACAATAGAAGGGTAAAAAAGTAGAAGCTTCTCACCGGATAATTAGAGCGATTGAATAAGGATTTTATTGATATAGGAGATTTGGAAAAGAGGTGAAGAAGTGGAAGATACCGTAAAAATATATTGTGATGGCGGTTGCCGCGGAAATCAGTTTAAAGAGAATATAGGCGGTTGGGGAGTTTACTTAGAATACAAGAGTACAACAAAAGAATTATATGGTGGTGAAAAGAATACCACAAATAACCGTATGGAACTTACTTCATGTATAAAGGGACTTGAGGCAGTGAACAGAAAGACTTTTCCTATTGAGGTCATCATGGATTCTCAATATGTAATCTCTGCATTTAATGAGAAGTGGATTGATGGATGGATCAAAAGAGGGTGGAGGACTTCGCAAAAGAAACCCGTTGAAAATAAGGATTTATGGCTGAGTTTGATTGAACTGACCAAGCAATTTAAAGATATTACTTTTACAAAGTGCCGTGGGCATGCCGATAATGATGGAAACAACAAAGCTGATGAATTGGCGAATATTGCAATGAGTGAAATTGAATCATAGATATGGGGTATGAAAGAGGTTAAAAAAATATGGACAGTGTGGTATTGAAAACATTTGATGAAATGTGTGATGATGATTCAATTTGTAATTATTGCTATCGAACTGATTACGGAGAACATAAGTCATGTATTACTCCGAGCGGATATTCGTGTTGCGAGGGGGCTTGGTGCGAAGAATCATATGAAGCTTATTTGGAAAATTATGATGCAACAGAAGAATTAGTAAAATACCAAAATAGTGTCAAGCTATTGAATAAGGAGGAGATCAATTGAGTACACCATTAAAATTTGAATTCGATTTTGATGAAGTGTTTGAGGGAATAAAGCTTGGGGTAATGAAGGAAATGTCAGAGATGGCTTTTGATAATATCACATCTAATGCAATCGATCAAATAAAGTCGGAAATGAAGAAAGAAATATCGCTTACATATAAAGATGAATATGAAATTAGAGACGAAATTAAAAAGGAAATCAAGGAAAAAGTTTATCAGAAAATGATTGCCGAAATCAGGGATGACTATAAAAAGCAATATGGAGAATACTTCAACAATGATGTCTCTACTGCACTTGAAGAGGCAAAAGATGAAGTCATAAATGAAATCAAATCTAAGACGGTCAATAGGCTGTACAACGACCTATATTCTGCTATTCAAGGACAAATAAAGGCAAGACTTAATGACTCTATATCTCAGACTCTCAATACAATTATGGGAACCGGCATTAAAATTAAAGAAACACAAAATATAATTAGTGAAGAAGAATATCAAAGTTTAATTGACAGAAGCGAAAAACTTGAAGCCCTTGAACAAGGCGGGGTAGATAATTGGACGTGGTATGAAGATTCGTTAAATGATTATTTTGGGAAATGATGAAGTAGTAAAGAACGTCTTATGAATTGTTAAATTCATCAGAAATTAGGAGGGGATCTTGATGTCTAATAATTTAAAACCGTGTCCGATATGCGGCAAACCAGTAGTGGTGAATGGAGATTCCGAAAAATGGATACCAACATTTTATGATCCCGATAGTGGCGGGGAACCATATTCGATAAATTGTGAATGCGGGGTTTCTTTCTTTTCTAGATACTGTGATTATTCAGAATTTGAAGCTGCTTGGAATAAGTGGGTGAAGGGGGCAAATAAGTAATGAGTATTGAACAAAAGACATACCCCCTTGTCATAGCATTTTTGGGGTATACGAGCGCTTTGTCTCAAAAGGGATTAAAACACTTTGCAGAAGATAATTTTGAACAAGTCGATAATCTTAAAATGAAACAAAGGGGTTCTATATTAAAACTTAAAGATGGAACCGTAATTGTGGCGGTAGACTATGACCGGATAGATTTTATAGGAAGCAGGTATAGATTTGATCAGCTAATTCTTTGTGATGATGAACGATGGAATATTACTTATTATAAAGAAGATATTATTCGTCACATAATAAAAGAAACTATTGGCTTCTCATGCGTTCCAGAGGAATATAGGATATTAAAGTATCAGGGGTTTTAAGAAGAAATTGAAAGAGAATCGTTGGTGGGTGGAGAGAATAAGGAGATAAGATGAAATATTATACGAGCGATTTACATTTATCGCACAAAAACATTATCAAATATGAGAACAGACCATTTCAAAATGTCGATGAAATGGACGATTATATGATATGCAGATGGAATAATAAGGTGGGCAAGGGCGATGAGGTATACATCTTAGGAGATTTTGCATTTTGCAGCGGTAGAAAGGCCAACGAATTATTAAAGAAATTAAATGGACAAAAATTTCTGATCAAAGGAAACCACGACTCTTTCTTAAAAGACAAGGATTTTGACAGAAGCCTTTTTGCTTGGATTAGAGATTACACATTATTAAAAGACGAAGGCAGGAAGGTAGCATTATTCCATTATCCGATAGCTGTCTGGGACTGTAAACATCATGATAGTTATCATTGTTATGGGCACATACACAGTGATAAAGAAAGTCATCATCCACTATGCGTAGATTTGGGCAAGAATGCCTTCAATGTCGGAGTGGATGTAAGAGATTTTGAACCGAAGACATTAGATGAATTGATAAGATGCACATGAACGCACCGGGAGGAAAAGAATATTAAAACAATTTATAAAAGTGAAAACGGGGAAATCATTCACGGGGATAACTTAGAATTCCTCGATTCAATGCAAGATAATTCAGTTGATAGTTGTATATCTGATTTCCCTTATGATCTATCATTTATGGGGCGAAAATGGGACAACATAGGAGACTTCTATAATTGGAACAAGCAAAGAGCAGAGGGGTTACACCGAATTATCAAGCCGGGTGGATATGTTGCGATATTCGGGCACCCAAAGACGAATCATCGCATGAAATGCGCTTTTGAAGATTCGGGATTTAGAATTGTAGAGGAAATAGATTGGATATACCTTACGGGAATGCCTAAAAATCAAGACATTGGAAAGTTATTTGATAAGGCTGCTGATTGCAAAAGACCTTTAAGTAAAGTGCAGCGTCCAATCGGAGGTAAAAACGGGGTTTATCAAGGTCAGGGTGGCAATTGGGGCGAAACCATTAATACCCCTCAGTCAGATTTAGCAAAGAAATGGGATGGATGGAAAACGGCAGGATTAAAACCTGCTCATGAGACCATCACTATATTCCAGAAGCCGCTAGAAGGAACATACATAAAAAATATTGAGAAGTATGGTTGTGGCGGCATGAATATTGATGCTTGTCGAGTGCCTATATCACAATCTGATATTAATATGATGAATGCAAAAGCATCAAAAAATCCAACGACAAATTATTCGAGTAAAGATGATAAAATTTATGGAAAGTTTGCCGAAGACAAGGCTAGTCCAGCGAATGAACAAGGTAGATTCCCTGTAAACATTATATTGGATGAATATACAGCAGAAATTCTTGATGAACAAACAGGAGGTGATGGAGGGAGTAGAATGTTCCCAATTATCAAATATTCGCCCAAAGTGTCACCCTCAGAAAGAAAACTTCCAAGTGGCGAAAGAAATCCTCATGTGACATTAAAGCCAGTAGATTTGATAAAGTGGTTGATCAAATTACTTACCCCTATTGATGGGATGACTATTGATATAACAGCCGGAAGTGGAACACACGGAGTGGCTTGTGAAGAACTAAATCGGGATGAAGGCTATAATCTTCGTTGGGTTAATGTTGAATTGATGAATACCGAAAGTGAACCTTTTTGTGATGTGAGTAAAGAGAGATTGAACGCTATATCATAAAATGAGTTGTCGGATGCAAGGGGGAATAAATAAATGAAGGGGATTAGGTTGATTGAAATAGGCGAAATAGAGGCGGTGTTGTGATGTTATCAAATACTAATAAAAACAGAATTATCCTCACGGGTTTATATAAACATGAACCCGATAAATATAGGGTCTATGGTTCTGATATGTATCATTGCAAGAACTGGACATTTAAACCGCACGAGTATAATGGTGAGATATATATGGTCGATACATATTTTGGCGATGGTAATACCTACACTTTATCCGACCAAAATATTGATGAATTTGAATTTATTTTTGACTTTACTAGCGTTAAGCGTATTGGGGATGATGAAGCTGATGAGTATGAGGACAATAATGTTTATCGTGTAGCTACTGATAGTTGGGGATACTCCGGAGCTCATTTATATTGGGTAGATAAAGAGGCAAAGAGATCAAAGGAGAAGCTTTTAAACAAGCAAATCGATGAGATTAATTCATTGCAGAGAAAATTGAAGTGGGCTGAAGATGAGTTGGAACGCATTAAAGATGGAACTCACTATAAACTAAAACGAAATCATAATTTCATTTAAAAATTGGAGGAAAAATAAATGACTGAATATATTCAGTTCACAGGAGAAGACAATAAAAACATAGTTGATGTTTACAATTTTCTTGAAGGTGCAAATGCTGAATCACAAATGGAAATTAAGTCTTATGGGAAAAATTTCGAGATAGATTTTTGTAATGGAACATGTCGCGTTGGAGACATAATAATAAAAACACCGGAAGGTGATATGAGAGCTGTGCATGGAGATTATATTATCAAAGGAGTAAATGGAAAGTTTTACCCATGCAAACCGGATATTTTTGAGAAGACATATAAACTATCTGGGGCAGGACAGGTATGAAATTTAATTTTGAAACACATTTTGAAAGGAGATTAAATAGAGGGGGAATTGACCATTGATAAAGCTATAAAAATAAAAACCGGAGAGGTTGAGTCAGAAAAGATATTGGCTGAATAATAGTAGGTATTAAGAGAGTATAAAATATTTAATTAATAAGGAAGTATTTTAAATGAGTAAAATTATGATTCCTGTAACAAGAGATAGGGAAGAAATGTTGAAGTATGTTGGGAAAATATATGAGTATAATCAAAATGGTTCTGATTGTTATAAATGGGTTCAAAATCACATGTGGTCTGATACGATGGTTCTTGATGGATTAGAGAGAGGTCGGAGTGCTGCACATTTTATAATTTATTCTGAAGTAAGTGGCAAGCGTTATTACATGTTTATGAAAGACATGGTTGATATGATAAAAAACCATACTATCGAAAATGGTAGGATTAGTGGGTGTTTTACATACGCAAAGCGAGGACAAAACTATGGTATAAAATATGCAGAGTAGAATGAAATTTATACAAATATATATAAAGCGATAGAAGAATGATTTCATTGAGGGAGTGTTGATAAAGAAGGGAGATGAATATGTTTGAGGCAAGAAAAACAAGATGCGGTATATTTTCAGACAGTTATGAAGCCGCCGAGAGAATACTTGATAAGATATTTAGTGAAATAAGTTATCGTGTTAAATTTTATAAGAAAAATAAAATTGAATTAAACCTACGACTAAAAGATGGGAAGGATTACGTATGGATAAGACCCATGAATAATAGTAGAAGTTTTAAATGTTCTAAGGCGTATGTGGATTTAGCAATTCCAGAGAATGACATTCTAAATATAGTTTGTATGTTTTGTGATGAGAATACAAATATTGAGTTATTTGAAACAAGGGGGCGAGATTATACCACTCTATCAATGCTTACAGATACACTTAGAAAAGTAAGATGTTTGTGCCGGGATATGAATGTTGGAATTCGGGAAGAAAATATCGGTTGCACAGTATATTCTATTGAAAAAGGAGAGGCGACAATATGACTGAAAGACAAAAAATGTTAATTAAGCAAATGTACGAAGAAATGATTGATGAGGAAAAGTCCAACAACAAAAGAGAACAAGTTTGCAATATATGTGGGAAAGAATTTGATAGGTGGGACAAACAAGAAAAGTTCGGATTCCATTACAAGATTGGATACGGCAGCAATTACGATTTGACTAAGATAGATCTAAACATGTGCTGTGGCTGCTTTGATAAATTGCTTGATTATATTTTGCCACAATGCAAAATTGATCCGCTTACAGATATTCCATTTGTAAAGCTCTAACTCTTGCATGTAATTATTAAAGCAAACAAAATTTGAAAACAGGAGGCAATGTTAACATAATGAAGATAGTCAGTATTGATTTTAGTAGAAACAAGGGCGAAAATCACATGATGGTATTTAACAGAGGTGAATTGAGACAGAGCATCAAAATACCTTCAGATTATTCCATGCAAGATATTGTGAAGTTGGTTTTAGAGGAATGTAACGCTCTCGAAAATGTTATTGTTTGCAACAATAGGGGGCTTTGTGCCAGTTTTTACGATAATCTTCCTGAGAAATCACCGAATAACGTAAAAACACAAATTCCTAATTATTCATCACAGTATTCTAAATATTTTTGCAACAATAATTATATTAAAATATTACCAAGGGTGTTAAATTATGCTTCAAATTTGCCAGCAATTTTACGCCTTGAATGCGATAAGATCATAGATGAATTCACGAATATTGATGTATACATAGATTCTGCATCAGTATTGAGAGTCAAGGAAAAGGATGAGAAGGCTGACTATACAAGGCTACATTGCTTAATGAATGCCCTTGATATAGTTTTAGAATGCGTATAATAACTATTATTTATTAAAATATGAAAGGATGATTAATAATGAGCAAAAGTAGTTTGTGGGTTATGGATACAGATTATAGGGGATTTGAAAGTGTGGAGTTCAGGAATTCATGGTTATTTTCTCCGATAGTATGGGATGTGTTAATGGAAAAGTACTTATGTCGGTATAATCGTAGCCAGTTTATTGAGAATGGCACGAAACCAATTGGATTTATGTCTGCCATGAGGTTTAATAAGTGTTTGAATATTAATCGAAAATTGAATGAGAAGATAAACAATTGCGATTGTATGTCTGACAGGGTATTGTGGGAAATGGCAAACCAGCAGATATTTTTTACGAAAGATAAAATATTTGTGAGTAATTGCATTAAGGAATTTTTAAACCTAAATGCTTCTTATATGAGTGAATATGGGGGACACATTACAGAGAGATTCCTTGAGATATCAGAGTGCATATTAAATGTAGACGAAAACGAGAGTCCATGCTTTATTTTCAAAAACACTAGTGTCGATGATAACGTCGAATATTGGTTTGAAAAATATGATGAAGATACTGGTGAGTATATTGATAGAGCATTAACAGAATTGGATGAAAGGGTATCAGAATTTGTTTTAATAAGCAACGGGAACATGGATTTCGTTTCAAATATTGACTTTTTTAAGGAAGATAAATCATCATGAAAATAAAGTACGCGGGGGAAACAATAAGTGTTGAAAATGAAGCAATTAAAAAAGATGTTTTCTTTGCCGATTGGAATAACTACACATTATAGATGATTTTTGTTACTAATATGTCACTAATAATTGAATAGCAAGGAGGAATACGTAATGAAAGAAATTTGCAAGACATGTGAACATTGGGACGAACGATATGAGAAATGTGAAAATCCACAGCAATATGCTTGTGATGCAGATGATTATATGGCTCCACCAGAACATCATTGCGAATTATGGGAAAGAAATACTAATTAAACAATATCCAAGTATAGATAGTCCTTTTGGATATAGAGACATGATAAATGATTTAATCATCGATAATACCACCGGAATGTAAAAGGGGGAAAATGGATCAATTAATAACATTAAAAGTTCGAATTCCTTTGGGGATTAATAGTGACTACAGATATATTTCAAAAGATGTTATAGAAAAAGCGTTACAGAATAGCAAACATGTGCCATTGATTGACTACCGGAAAGAAGCGACTGGCATTCCAATCGGAGTAGCGATGAAAGATTTAGAATTTGATGATGATGCCAATTTATTGGTGGGGGAGTTTTTCATATGGGATAAGACCATATTCAAAGATGATTTGAAATACGATATAGAACTTAGCGTTGAACTAAATGATCAAGAGGAGAGAGAATGAGCGATAATGCACCAATTCAATATGACGTTATAATAACCGCAAAATGCGTTTATATACAAACCGGCAAGAATAAAAATAATTATGGATTACCAATGATTGAATATTTATTATTTGATGGGGCGGCTGCAGAGAAGACATATCAGAACAATTGGTTTAAGTTATCAGTACTACCTACAAAAATTCAAAGAAAACTACCTAATAAGCAGATCAACATTAGGTATGAGTTGAAAGACGGTTATACTCCAAGTGATATCATGCCCAAGACGATAGTTGTTGATAAACTTGGGGAAGAGTATGAAGAAGTCTCTGGGCTATATAAGAGAGCCTATGATGAAGAAGATGGTGGATACGAGGATATTAAATTCGAAATTAACGTCATATATGACAAAGAAGATTTTAGCTTTGTTGAGAACAAATTATACGCTGAGAATTACCTTTTAGATAAAATTCAATATCATCCATCCGTGTTATGTGACAAGCCGTGTTTCGTTGCGAGTGAGCAGATGTATAGCATAATTAGAAATCATGTGAAATTACATATTGACAAAAGATATGCAGACATTTCTTCCGATTATGATTTTCATTTTGAAGTAGTGAAGAAGATACTTTTGGCAGATCCATATCAATATTCTTACGATGAAAACAAAGGAGATAAAAGAAGAAAACCTAGATGGGTCACGAAGAATATAACAGATAAAAAACAGACGATTCTTAATCTGAAAAATAAATCTAGTTCATCTGATTATGGAAAAGATTGTGTCCTTGCACCATCAATTTGCGGAATAAATTATCTTGATCTGGAGAAAAAAGTAAGTGAATACCTTGAAGATTTAATGCGTGAAATTAATAAAGACTATAAAGAGTGCTCTCATTGTATGGGGTGGGGAATAATATCTGAGGAGGATATACAAAATGGCTAAAAAAGTATTCAGTAAGGATTATTTAATTAATGAACTAGATTTACCGGGGAGTGCGATTCATGATGAAATTGTAGATACGGGAAGGTGGACAATTCATCACAAAATTATTTTTGAGAACAATGGGGTATTCTATTCCACATATTACGGGGAGGGAGCCACTGAAGCACAGGATGAAAGTCCTTGGGAATACGATGATGATGTTGAATGCACAGAGGTGGAGTTAAGAGAAGTAACAGTTAAGAAATGGGTTGAGAGGGGATAAAAAAAATATGAAATATTGTTTTATTCAAGATAATGATTATCATTGGTTTATGATTCCGATTAAATTTAAAAGTGATTTTTATCAATGGGTTGAATCGATGGAAAAATGTTATAGGTTTGCACCAAAAATAGATTATGAAGAATGCATGATAAATTGTCCTTCTGAGTATAGTGTTGAAAATCCTACACTAATTGATGATATTTGATCATATAGAAAATGGGATTGGAGGTAACTACGGAGAAAGATTGGAGTGGTAAAATGCCGAGTAAAGCAGAATTAATAACACAAGTTGAAGATCAACAAAAGAGAATGGAAGATTATAAAAAAACTATAGACATCAAAGATTCAGAAGCAAGAATGCATAAGTCAGATATGGAACAATTACACCGTACCATTACCAGCTATGAAAATAAGGCTAAACAGCAAAAGGATCAAATGGAAAAATTGAAAATTGAGGTTAAAAATGCTGTGGATGAATTGACTGTATGTAAAAAGGAACTTGCACGATTAAGCGATGTGTCTATTGCCATTAATGAAATCAAATCATCTTTATCATATCCATCTCAAGTCCTCAATGACCGCATAGCCGAACTGAAATATCAGTTACAATCGGAACGAGACAAATCAATATCTATAGAAGAATTGATTGCTAATACCAATAATTTGCAGTTAGAAACTAGATTTTTACAAGGTAAGGTGCAGGCATATGAATTGCAAATGAAAGTCGGTCGAGTATCTTCACCATATCAGGAGGGATGTGATTAACTTGATGCCATTAGAAAGATCTTGTCATTGTGAACAAACCATGAGTCCCGTTACTAAAGCGGAACAAGAAAATCAAGATGAGGATGAAGTAGAGGACGCATATTGGGAACATCTTGACATCTACTGCCCATAAGTTCGAATAAACTCTCATTTTAAAAAGATTAAAATTAAGGAGGAGTATGAGAATTGAAGGCAACATCATTGAAACAAATGAGACAATGGTATCCTCAAATGGAATTAGTGTATGAGATACTTAAGCCCCATGAGTATATAAAATACGATTGCCCTATACAAGTATATTACGAGGACGAAATTTTCAACACAGAAGGAGAAACATATTTTTGGGTTATTAACAACGGTGAATTTGTGAGTAATTATGTTTCATTTCCATGTAGAATAGGGGCAAGAGATCGGTTACAGATAGCAAAAGATTTGGTTGAAGAATTGCTTTTTAAAAGTGATTTTTCCGAACTTGATGCAAAGTTGCAAGAAAAGTCTGCTTGTGAAGAATTTGAAGCTATGTATAGTATCCCTCATCATCTAAATGGATGGGATACACGGATGAAATGGAATAAAATATATGGACGTAATAGTGAAAATAACAAACGATATATGACAAATAAAATGATTGGATACATGAATAACTATATGCATGTTTGCGGTGGTGAAAAGAAAATGATCAAAGAAATTTTAAACTATGGTAAAAATCACGGTGCAAATAAGTACAAGAAATTATTTAAATAAAACCATTATTCTATTTTATTAAGATATCGAAAGGATAATTGTAGATGGAAGGACAATATATTAGTCCATTTAACAGATGGAATAAGAACAAAATAATTCAAATTATAAATGAATCGGGTTATACATTTATACGTGAAGATGGTGGTATATTTGAGCTTTATTATAAAGAAAATACTTTTGCAAAAATGTATCTAATGCATCTTCAAAAAACTAGAACGTGTCTTGTCAATCAAGGTGTTGCGATATATAGAAATATTTCATCTTATAAAAAATTAAGGAATGCTTTGATGATGGAATTACGATAAGAGGATTTTTCAGAATCGAAAGAAATGGGGAATGATAAGTGGAGAAGGACTATAACCAGCAACGAAGGAATAATAGAAGGAGAGGGAATGAAGAAGAAATTACCATAGAAGATGCCATTCAATCCGTTTGTGAAGCCCTTATTAGTAGTGGAGGTTATAAGAGGTCAGGGAATTGTATATGTGCATTTGAAGGGGATAAAGGAGAAAATTTTACTCTTTGTGTATTTAATGATGACGATTGGATGATGTTATCAAGACATGAGTATGATGAATTAGTTGAGACTCGTCGTAAATACAACGGTTTATAGTGTTAAGAATACTCAAAAGCAGTAGATTGAAATTAAGGGGGATACTTATGGAACTTTACTTCAAAAATTATCTTGGAAACTTAAAAAAGATCTCGGAGCCGGATACAATTGGTGAAGCTGAACGATGCGTGAGAAAATATTGTAAAGAGAGATCATATAGGATCAAAAAGTTTGAATTGAAACAAGAAGATGGTGGGTTGGTTATTGATGTAGGGAATCATACGGAATCTTTTATCCTAAAAGACTGCTGTATTGATCATGATAGGAGTGATAAATATATACTATGCAAGTGAAATAGTGGAAGCAATCGAAAAGAGATATAGGAATATTGATGAATTACTTCCTATATTAAGTGATTTGTTTAAAAGCACACAAGAGTCATTAGTGCGAAATAGAGTATTGAGAATATGCAAAGAATATGAATTATGCCCATTATGTTTTATGGGGTTAACAATTGATACCATTTCAGAATATAGGGGGGAATACGGGGATCAAAGAGTGTTTGAGGATATATATATTAGATCATGTCGTAATTGTGGATGGAGGGATTCATACTCGTGAAATTTGAAAGGACGAAAGTATATAATTTTGAAGAAGCATTTTATGGAATGAGACTTCCAATGAATAGTCATCACAAAAGTGATAGTTGCCAAAAGCCATATGGTTACGATATTGGGGATAACGATTTGGCTTTAGCTCAAAGGCTTATTCGCGGAGGTTCAGAGCATCGTAAATTTCTAAGGCAGATATTAGTGTCAGTAACTATTACAGCCCCTATCTATTGGTGGAAGGAATTCGATACATATAAGGTTGGAGTTACGGCGAATTCTACTTCCACGATGCACAAATTAAAAGACAGTCCAATTACTTTAGAGTGCTTTGAAACAGATGATTTTAGTGAAGATCTCCAAGAAGTAAGACAAGCTGATTATGTAATCACATGGTTGGAGGCTTTAAGAAAGAAATACATGGAAACTAATGATAAGCGCTATTGGAAGGAGTTGGTGAGGTGGCTTCCATCGTCATGGTTGCAGACGCGCACCGTTACGATGAATTATGAAAATATACGAAATATGTATTTTCAAAGAAAAAATCATAAGCTTACAGAATGGTCAGTAAGTTTTATCGATTGGGTGCAGTCTCTCCCATATTCGGTAGAATTAATTATGTATAAGGGAGCGAAATAAATGATTATCTTATATGGTGGAACGGGTTCTGGTAAGACCTGTGTGGCTAAGTCGATTGAGGGAAGAGGTTATAGACGGATCGTGACATACACGACTAGGCCGCCAAGAGAAGGTGAAATAAATGGTGTTGATTATCATTTTATCGATAATGAAGAGTTCTTAAAGAAAAAAGAAAATGGATTTTTTGGTGAAACGAATACATACAGCACTGTTTATGGAAAGTGGCACTATGGAAGCGCATGGGAGGATTATAGCAGAGACAGCATTATAATTCTTACCCCTAATGGAATAACACAACTTCTCAGTCAAGCAAATAAGACTCAGCACTATGATATTTTCCCTGTCTTTATCAAAGCAAGCAAAACCGTAATTATGAAGCGGTTGTGCGGTGAAAGTGGAAGAGGGGATAACAATGAAGAAGTGGAACGAAGATTAAAAGCAGATGATATCGACTTTATAGGTGCGGAAGAACTATCAAGAATGATTATCATTAATGAAGGCAGTAGAAGCCCATATCAAATTGCGAATGAAGTAATTTCAAAATATGAGGAATTTCTATCAACTCCAAAGCAGAAAAAGCTTATCTATATATCTCATAAATATCAAAACAATCCAGAAAACAAATATAGAGTAAGAGACATAATTAAATATTTAGTTAAAAAGTATCCAGATTATATTTTTCTGTCCCCAATTCACGCATTTGGTTTTCTATATGCGGACGTGTCATATAAAGAAGGATTGGACATGTGCCTTGCGTTACTGAGACTTTCACATGAAATGTGGGTATTCGACGATTACGACGATTCCACAGGGGTTTTGGGAGAGATAGCTTTTTGTAAAAATAATAATATCCCATATAAAATATACGAAGATGTAATAATTGAGAAAGAAGAGGTGTGTTTATAGAACGGCAGACAAATCATACAAAAATTAAAGGAAGATTATTCAGGTATTTGGGGCTTATTGTTGGTATCATTTTAATTATTTTTCCGATTGTAACGATGGGATGGTCGGACGATTTAGAAGAAACAACGGCAACTACTATTCCAGTAATCAATGATTCCCAAATCATTGTATTACCAACGTTGGCAGCAGAAACCGAAACAACGATCGCGGAAAGTACGGAAATCGAAACTTCTGACATTGGTAAAACGACGATTTCAATCAAGATAGAATCAAAGATAGTAGGGAAAGGAACCGCCGAGTCATCCTCTGTAATTGAAACTGAATCTATGGAGGTTGAAGACACAGAAGATTCAACAGACAGTGATGGAAAAGATACAGACTTAGAATACATTGGGGATTATTATGTTACTGGATATGGGTACGGGGATTGTTGCAATGGTGGTGGCAATGGAGGGAAAACTGCGTCAGGGGCTAGTCTCAGTCCATGGCATACAGTGGCAATGAAAGGTATCTCATTCGGGACAAGGATCTATATAGAGGGACTAGGAGAATTTTCCGTAGAAGATCGAGGAGTCGGTAGTGGAGTTATTGATGTTTGCGTAAATACCTGTGAACATACAAGCGGATCAAACTGTGAAGCGTACTCCATCACTGGCTATTACAAGACATACATTATTCATTAGGAGGTAAGGGATTGACGGTAGAGGAATGGTTGGGCAAAGATAATATAATCGGACATAATATTTGGTATAAAAAGTATCAATACAATAATGAGTCATTTGACGAATGGCTCATACGGGTATCAGGGGGAAACGAAGATGTTAAGAGGCTGATTATAGAAAAGAAGTTCTTATTCGGAGGAAGAATCCTTTCTAACAGAGGACTTGATAAGATGGGTGTTAAAACTACAATGTCTAATTGTTACGTAATGGAGCCTCCATCTGATTCAATTGAAAGTATATATGAAACAGCGGCTAAACTTGCACGTACATATAGTTACGGAGGTGGATGTGGAATTGATATTTCTAAGCTGCGTCCTCGTGGTGCGACGGTTGGAAATGCTGCTAAAGAGACTAGCGGTGCGGTTTCATTTATGGATCTATATTCTAACACAACTGAACTAATTGGACAGAATGGCCGCAGAGGGGCTTTAATGATCTCTCTCTCATGTGACCATCCAGATTTAGAAGAATTTATTGAGGTCAAAAGCGACCTAAACAGGGTAACAAAGGCTAACATATCAATCCGTATTACAGATAAATTTATGGAAGCCGTAAGTAAAAAAGAAAAATACGTTTTAAATTTTACAGTTGAAGAAACAGGACAAGTTATCACTAAAGAAGTAGATGCTTACGAGGTATTCCACAAAATATGTAAAATGAACTGGGATTATGGTGAACCGGGTATGTTATTCTGGGATATTATCGAAGAGTGGAATTTGCTTAGTGATAATGAGGAGTTCCAGTACGCCGGGACAAATCCATGCGCTGAAGAACCATTGCCAGCCGGAGGCTCATGCCTGCTAGGAAGTATTAACTTATCAGAATTTGTTATGCCTAATGGGATTTTTGACTTTAATGATTTTGTTGGCACTGTGAAAGTTGCTGTTACCGCATTAAATGATATATTGGACGAAGGGTTACCATTACATCCTTTAGCAGAGCAAAGGGATAGTGTAAAAAAATGGAGGCAAATCGGCTTAGGAATATTTGGTTTAGCAGATATGCTCATAAAAATGAAATTAAAATATGGAAGTAAAGAATCATTAGATATCTGTTCCCGAATTGCTCACGTATTAATTAATAATGCCGTATCTCAATCATCTGAATTAGCCGGTACTAAAAACAAAGTATTCGAAGGATTTGACTACGATTCAGTAAAATCTACAGCCTTCTATATGGGAAATATCATTTCAACAACCGATAAAAAAGTTAAACAGAATGGGTTGTTAAATTCTCAGCTATTAACTATAGCGCCCACTGGCTCCATATCAACAATGCTTGGAGTATCTGGTGGAATTGAACCAATCTATGCAAATTATTATTTACGAAAAACTGAGTCTTTACATGGTCATGATAAATTCTATAAGGTCTATACCCAAATTGTAAAAGAATACATGGAAGAGCATGGTTTAACAAAGGAAGAAGAATTACCTGATTATTTCGTAACAGCACAAACTTTAAAATATATGGACAGGATTGATATGCAGGCAGTATGGCAATTTTGCATTGATGCCTCTATTAGTTCAACGATTAACGTACCTAATGATTTTACGGTAGAACAAGTAGAAGATATGTATATGTGGGCATGGGAAAAGGGGCTAAAGGGTGTTACTTTATTCAGAGACGGGTGTAAACGATCAGGCGTTCTTACTACTACCACGGAAACAAAAGAAGATTCTAAAATCCCAGACAAAGAAAAAGCCGAATTGCCACGAGGGTATATTATCCAAGTGGACGACAATGTTATAGGCAAAAAAAGAAAGTTGATAACCGGATGCGGAAGTTTACATTGCGTGGCATTTTTTGACCCAAATACTGGTTCTTTACTAGAAACATACTTAAGCAAAGGATCTATCGGTGGGTGTCAGTCAAACCTGACTGCGGTATCTAGATTAATGTCTCTTTCTGCAAGATCTGGAGCTGATGCGTTCGCAATTGCTGATCAGTTAAAGAGTTGTATGGCGTGTCCTTCATATGCAGTTAGATCCGCAACAAAACAAGATACCAGCAAAGGATCATCTTGTCCTGTCGCCATTGGGAACGCATTAATAGATATGTGTAAGGAAATGCAATCTGAATTATTTGAAGATGACGCGAACCAAACATTTGACAAAAATCTTGATAAAACAAATAAAGAAACTAAAGAAAACTTATGTCCAGAATGTGATGCAGGTTTAGTATATGAAGGTGGTTGTGTGACCTGTAAAGCATGTGGATATTCTAAATGTGATTAGGGGCGCGTTGATGAGTAATTACTTGATTAAAAATTTTAAAGGACAATATCGATTAAAGCTTGATTGTGACACAGTAACACATGATTTTCCTCGATGTAAAGACGGATCAGTAGATGATACCTGTGATGTGTATATTGACTGCTATCACGGATGCAAAATATTCCACTATGGGCAAAATGTTTTAGAAGCTTACATTCCTAAGATCCTGAGAGGTAGAAGCTATACTAAACAATTAAAGGATGTAATATTTGACATAATAGATAGTGACACAGAGGTAACATTCAAATTCAAACTTTCCGATTTTGAATCGGTTGCAAAAATATTAAAGCCTAAAACATCTGGATCGTCTATTAGCCCATATTCAACTAAAAATCTTCCCAAAGAAAAATACGAAATCCCCCATGAAGAAATAGCGAAATACAAAGACATAACAAGTAAAATCCCGAAAGATAAAATTCTAACATTAGGTCATATCACTACGCGATTTATCCGCGAATCAATCCCTGAATTATATCGGAATGTAAATAAGACAAGAAAGAAAATTGAATTTGATACAAAGTCAGATATGAAAAAGTCTGGACTTAAAGGCAAAGAGTACATACACCACATGGGTGATGTATATTGGACTGAATTTTTATCATTTTTGAAGGAGGAGGTAGAAAAAGAGGGATGGGTAAGTATTTGACACAAAAGGATTTGTACTCTTTATTGCCATTTGGAAAAACCAAAATTTTGCAACTACTAAAATCTGGTGAGTTTCCAGCCGTGAGAATCGGGAAGGATTATATCACCACCGAAGAAAAAATCAACACATGGATAACAGACAACATCGGGGAAGAGATATTTTTTTGATTGTTAATTAGACGCATAGATGCTATAATGATAGCCATAATCATTACGGCATCTATGTTTATTAAAAGGAGGGTTATGAGTAAAAACATGGATGACACAAAAGATATATGTGATAGACGAGAAAAAGGTAGTGGAAGCTTCAGGACAAAAGAGAATGGATCTGTGGAATTCCGCGTTACAATTGATGGTGTCTCTAAATCATTTTCAGGAAAGGATAAATCAGAAGCAAGAAGGAAATTCCGGGAATACCAAAAAAACAATCGGAAGTGGGATTATTCACCAAGCAAAACAACAGTAGAAGATTATGTGGAAAACTGGCTTACACTATACAAATTCAAGAAAGTATCTGATTCAACGTATGACCGCACAGAGGATACTTTTCACCGCCACATTAAGGGCTCTACGGTTGGAAAAATGAAAATCTCTAAGGTTGAATCGGATGATATACAGCGGATGATTGATGAAAAATCCGAAAGCTATTCGATGTCTGAGGTGAAGAAAATTTATGAGATATTGAATCCCTGCTTCAGACATGCCACCATTAAAGGAGATCTGCTATTCAATTGTATGCAATTAGTGTCCATGCCATTGGAGAAAAATTTCAAAGTAAAAACAAAGGAGATTGAAATTTACTCTGATGATGATGTTAGTGTGATTGCTGAATTTGTACTAAGCGACATCGAATATTTAAAGGATAAAAGGCTATTGAGATATGCTCCTATTTATTTATTTTTGCTCTTGACGGGACTCAGACTTGGCGAGGTTTGTGCATTGGAGTGGAAAGATATTGACTTTAAAAACAGAACCGCAACCATCAATAAAGGAATGACATATGTCAAGAACAGGGGTCGTTTCGATACGGATGTGAAGAAGGTTGAAGTTGTTTCTACCACTAAAACAAAAAGCGGAGTAAGAAAAATCCCTCTGAACTCATTGGCGGTTGAATGTCTGAATATACTAATGAGTAGAGACACCGAATTGGGAATTGACTCTGATTATGTAATTCATAACCAGAGTGGTGATCATATTAGTATGAGTACGGTGCAGAAACGTTTTATAAAAATCTGCAAGGAAGTTGGCGTCAATCATCACGGTATCCATTCCTTGCGCCATACTTTTGCATCACAGCTAATCCGGCAAGGGAAGGATATTAAGACAGTAAGTAAACTGCTAGGGCATTCTAAAATACAAATTACGCTAGACAGATATGTTCATATCATATTTGAGCAAGAAATGGAAGCAGTCGGGAGTCTGGAATCACTGTACCAGAACACCCAAAATAGTGGGATTGTAGTGGGATTGAATGATTACAAATCAGGGAAAGCTCATAAATACGGCGTTTGACGAACAAATATTTGTTTCGATTCCCCTATGGACTACTGCTCAATGCAATTAGGAATTTCCTGGTTGCGTTTTTTGCTTTACATGAACACCATCTCAGGCGGAACGATACGTGACAACAAAGCCGGGGTTGACGGTGGT